>Ga0189291_100152_pt1 | contig 63173 bp, 50 predicted proteins | sample UW1redminimetaG_FD_130331 | JGI IMG/M metagenome (GOLD analysis project Ga0189291, IMG submission 130331) | Marine microbial communities from the Costa Rica Dome - UW179B-red mini metaG | ecosystem: Environmental > Aquatic > Marine > Oceanic > Photic zone | place: Costa Rica: the Eastern Pacific...
ATGCCCCCTCGTGCCTGCAACGGACAATGGTTAGGATGGGGGTAATTGGGATGGGGTGGACACGAAAGCGTCTCTGATTTTCAATCCGGGGGATTGAAAATAGCGAAGTGCCGAACGGGACGCCCCGTTCGGGTGGAGCTGGCGGGGATGACTTCGAGATATTCAGCGGAATAAACGAGGATGACGTATAAATAGTCCTTTTGATTCTACGCCTCCCCATCCCCACACTCCGCTCATCCCGATGAAAATCGGGATCCAGCTACCGGGATAAGGCAAAACTCATGCATTGCTCATAAAGGTTAGGAAACATCTCTGGATCAGGCAGCGGCCACACGGGGGATCTAATCACGTCAATCCAATGCGGATTGGTTTTTTCAATCAAAGCCAACTTCCAGCTTCGCCGCCATTCTTTAATCTGGCGGTCCCGTTTGAAAGCTTCATCCCGCGACGCGTGAGCTTCAAACCAGACAATGTATTTACAGCCGTATTGTTGGCTGAACCCTTTGAAAGTTCCGTGCAGATGTTGTTCTGCCCGCGCGCCAATGTCATCCGTATGTCCCGTGTAGAGTGTCCCGTTACGCTTGCTGGCAGAGATATAAGTATAAAATTCGGCCGTCAGCATGGCTACGCTTAGACTGGATCCCGATTTTCATCGGGAGGAGCGGGAATGGAGGAAAGGGTGGTCACATAGTTTACTTAGCTGAACAGAAAAACCTGAATCAACTCAATATCGACGAAAACGTCTCTCAAACAACCACCCCAAACTCTCCCCCTTTCGCTCATCCCGGCGAAAGCCGGGATCCAGTCTAGACGTAAGTTTAAGGCTCTTAGATTATGCACTTAATGTTGACTCATGTCCGTTCTGAAAAGGGCAACACTATATTCTAATGCGAATTGACGGCTTTCCATATTGACCTAATCCCCCTAAATTCCTACCCCATGACCCATCCCCTCACTATCGCCATCGACGGAACATTCTCTTCCGGCAAAGGCACGCTCTCCAAGCGACTAGCCGTTCATTACGGCCTCTCAGTCCTCGATACAGGTAAACTCTACCGCGCGGTTGCGCGCGACGTTCTTGCCGTGGACGGATCGCTGGAAGACGGCGCGGCGGCGGCTATCATCGCGGCGAAAATCGATCCGTCCACCTTCAACGATCCTTACCTCAAATCCGGAGAGATTGGCGCGGCGGCATCCAAAGTGAGTGTGCATCCGCCTGTGCGGGCGGCGTTGCTGGCGTTTCAGCGGGATTTTGCGGCAAAAGGCGCGGTGCTTGATGGGCGCGATATTGGGACAGTGATTTGCCCCGATGCGGATGCCAAATTATTCGTCACGGCGGACGCGGATGTGCGGGCCGAGCGGCGTTACCGTGAATTGCTCGGCTATGGCGAGGATGTGACTCTGTCCGGCGTGCTCGCGGACCTGCGGGAGCGGGACCACCGCGACATGAACCGGGCGACCGCGCCGCTCAAACCCGCTGATGATGCGCACTTGCTGGATACGACCGATCTCTCTATAGACCGCGCGGTCAGCACGGCGATTGCGTTAATCGACGCTGTGTTGGACGCGAAAGCGCAGAAACGCTGAGCGGCCCCTCCAAGGTCTCTCCCTTTTTGAATTTCGTGAGTTTCAACAAACCCCGTCATGGTGACGGGGTAGTCCGCAGATCCATTGATCTGTCGGCAGGACCATTTTTGATTTGGACACTCCATGATTATTGAGGAAACCCTCACCCCATCCACGGATGATTTCGCCGCGATGTTTGAAGCGGCTGTCGAAGCCTCTCCTATGCGCGAAGGCAAAGTCGTCGAAGGTATCGTCACTGGTATCGAAAAAGACATCGTCATCGTTGATGTCGGCCTGAAAACTGAAGGCCGCGTCGAAATGCGCGAATTTTATGAGCCCGGAAAAGAAAACACCCTGAAAGTCGGCGACACGGTCGAAGTCTTTCTAGAGCGTATCGAAAACGCGCTCGGCCAAGCTGTTCTATCGCGCGACAAAGCGCGCCGCGAAGAGAGTTGGGTCAAGATGGCCAAGTTCCACGAAGGCGAAGAGCCGGTCAAAGGCGTTATCGTTGGCCGCGTCAAAGGCGGCTTTACGGTTGACCTTGGCGGCATCAATGCGTTCCTGCCGGGTTCACAAGTCGATATCCGCCCTGTGCGCGACATTGGTCCGTTGATGGGATCCGAGCAGCCGTTCATGATCCTGAAAATGGACAAGAGCCGCGGCAATATCGTTGTCTCCCGCCGTGCGATCCTCGAAGAGAGCCGCGCCGAGCAGCGTGCTGAGCTTGTCGCTCAGTTGCAAGAAGGCGAAGTCCGCGAAGGCGTGGTCAAGAATATCACCGATTACGGCGCATTCGTCGATCTCGGCGGTATCGATGGTCTCCTCCATGTCACAGACATGAGCTGGCGCCGCGTCTCGCACCCAAGCCAAGTTCTCAATGTTGGCGACACGGTTCAGGTCAAAGTCATCCGTATCAATCCTGAAACACAGCGCATCAGCCTCGGCATGAAGCAGTTGCAGGACGATCCGTGGAATGCAGCCGCCGCGAAATACACGCCCGGCACACGCCACACAGGCCGCGTCACGAATATTGCCGATTACGGTGCATTCATCGAGCTTGAAGAAGGCGTCGAAGGTCTCGTTCACGTGTCCGAAATGTCTTGGACCAAGAAAAACGTACACCCGGGCAAAATCGTTTCGACATCACAAGAAGTCGAAGTCGAAGTCCTCGACGTGGACGAAGAGAAGCGCCGCATCTCTCTCGGCCTCAAGCAGGTTCAAGCCAACCCATGGGACAGCTTCACAGAGCGTTTCCCAATCGGCTCGACAATCTCTGGCGAAGTCAAATCCGTCACGGAATTCGGTCTGTTCATCGGTCTCGAAGACGATATCGACGGGATGGCTCACCTCTCAGACCTGTCTTGGGACAAGTCCGGCGAAGACGCGCTTAAAGACTATAACAAGGGTGATATGGTCGAAGCCAAAATCCTCGAAGTTGACGTTGAAAAAGAGCGTATCTCTCTCGGTGTTAAGCAGCTTGTCAAAGACACAATGCCATCCGGCGCGTCGTCCTTCGGCAAAGGCAACACGGTCACATGTACTGTGACAAATGTGCAGCCTGCTGGCCTTGACGTCACGTTCGGCGAAGATGATGCCGAAGTCGCTGCGTTCATCCGTAAGGGTGATCTGTCCCGCGATCGTTCAGAGCAACGCCCAGAGCGCTTTGCTGTTGGCGATAAAGTTGACGCGATGATTACCCGCGTTGACCGTAAAACGCGTCAATATCAGCTGTCGATCAAAGCGCTGGAAATCAGCCAAGAGAAGCAAGCTGTCGCACAATACGGGTCAAGCGACTCAGGTGCGTCACTCGGCGACATCCTCGGCGCCGCGCTGAAAGGCGAGTAGCGTAAAACGGGCATCTTAGCGGATGTCTATACAAACCATTTTAAGCCCCCGCCCGAAATACTCGGGCGGGGGCTTTTTTATGGGCTGAAATTCTGATTACGCTTGACGGGCCGCGTCCTAACGCGGTTAATAGTGGTCATGCTACGATCAGAGCTCATCGATAAACTCCATGACGAGAACCCGCACCTTACGCGGCGTGATATGGAGCGTGTTGTCGCAGTGGTTCTGGAATCGATCACACAAACACTGGAGCGGGGCGCAAGAGTGGAATTAAGGGGCTTTGGCGCCTTTTCTGTTAGGCACCGCCAAGCTCGCGCTGGGCGTAACCCGCGCACAGGCGACCCTGTTTCCGTCCCGGAAAAGCATGTGCCCTTCTTTCGTACTGGCAAGGACCTGCGCGAAAAGATCGACGAATCACGCGATTAGTGTGTTTTAGGCCCTGAATTTCGTCTCGGATGCGGGATTAATCTTCCATTCAGCTTAAGTTTGATTATTACGGCCCTGTAACCGCGGCATCTCGGCGTGGATGATTATGGGGAAAATAATCAAATGGGTATGATTTCGGAATTCAAAGATTTTGCCATGAAGGGCAATCTCATCGACATGGCTGTTGGCTTCGTCATGGGCTCTGCGTTTGCGACGGTTGTGAAAGATTTTATCGACGGCGTGTTCATGCCAGCGATCCAACCCATCATGGGGGGCATTGACCTCTCTGAATGGAAGATGGTTCTGCGCGAACCGATTGAAGCCGCAGATGGCGTGGTCGCAGACGCGGGCTGGATCATCAATTGGGGTCAATTCCTGACATCTTTGATTAGCTTTATAATCGTCGCTTTCGTGATGTTCCTCATCATCAAGGGTATGAACAAAGCGAAGAAGAAGGAAGAGGCCGCACCGTCTGCGCCGCCGGCTGATCAGGTTCTTCTCGCTGAAATCCGCGATCTTCTGGCGCGTCAAAACGCTAAACTTTAAGCGGATAACGGCTTAAATTATTGAAGCCGTAGCGTTCCTGCGCTGCGGCTTTTTCTATGCGCGTTTATTTTCTGCCTAAGCGATTGGAACTTTCGCGCGGGTTTGGACTATAGTTAAAACAATATTCGGAGGTCTCATGGTCAATCGTCGCGCGAATTTTGGTGGGCGTTCAGTCCGGCGCCGGGGCGGTGGTTTTCGGTGGCAGATTATGCTGTTGTTCGCGGTCGGTGCTGCGGTCTATTATTTCGCCAATCAAGAATCCGTCCCGTTCACCGGACGGAAGCAACTTCGCACCATGGAACCTGCGCAGGAAATGCAGCTTGGCCTGCAAAGCTATCAGCAGATCCTCTCGGACTCGGTCGTCTTGCGCGATGAACCTGTCGTCAATGTCGTGCGCGAAATCGGTGCCCGTATCGCGCGGGCGGCTGCGCCCGAAGACCCGGGGTTTGAGTGGGCGTTCAACGTGATTGATAGCGACCAAGTCAACGCCTTCGCGCTGCCTGGCGGCTACACGGCTGTCTACACAGGGCTAATTCCCGTCGCTGAAAACCAAGATGGTCTGGCCGTGATTATGGGACACGAAGTCGGTCACGCGCTCGCGCATCACGGCGCGGAACGTATGGCGCAGCAGAACATGCAACGTATCGTCGGCGCAGGCGTGGCGATGGGCGCGGGCGGGATGGATTCCGGCGCGCAGCAGGCGGTCATGGGTGTGTTTGGCGGGATCAGCCAATATGGCTATGCCTTGCCATTCTCCCGCGCGCATGAATCAGAGGCGGACTATATCGGTTTGGTTCTGATGGCGCGGGCCTGTTACGATCCGCGCGAAGCACCGCGATTGTGGGAACGCATGGGCGCGGCAGGCGGAGCGTCTCCACCCGAATTTCAAAGCACGCACCCAAGTCCGGAAACGCGGATCAATGATTTCCGCAAATGGATGCCGGAAGCGATTGAGATTTATAACCGTAACTGTCCGAACGATATTTCGTTGAACTAATTTCTATAGAAGGCTCATTGCCCCGACGTTGTCGCGCCTTCGAGCGTGTCGAGCAGCGAGTTCAAACGGTCTTGCCGGATGACATCATCTGGTTTGGCAGTTTGCGGTAATTCGGCCATGGGGCGATCCACGAGTGCGGCTGTCATGACGTCGGAAAATATCTCGGCCGGAATTGTTCCGCCCGTGATATAGGGCATGGGGTCATTTGCATCATTCCCGACCCATACGGCGAGGCTCACGCCCGGGGCGTAGCCCACAAACCATGCGTCGCGGTTGTCATTCGTTGTGCCCGTTTTGCCTGCGATAGAGCGTCCATCAACACGTGCCCGGCGGCCTGTGCCGTGCTGGACCGTAAGGACGAGCATTCGGTTGATGTGACGAACTTCTTCGGGCGTCAGGACAGCGCGCGGCGCGGCGCGTTCTCGGTAGTAAAGCGGCGTTCCGTCCGCGGTCGCGATAGAGATCAGGCCGTAACTCTCATAGGCGTCACCGCTTGTCGCAAAAGGCAGGTAGGCTTCAGCCATATCCATCACGGATACGCCCTGTGCGCCCAAAGCCAGTGAGGCGTAAGGCATGAGGTCGGTCAGTCCCAACGATCCCGCCGTGGCGACAACTTGGTCGCGTCCGGCCTCTTCGGACACTTGAACCGCCACGGTGTTGATGGACCGCGCAAGCGCGTCTTCTAATGTAATGTCGCCCGCGAAGTCCGGCGTGAAATTGCGCGGCTTCCAGCCTTCGATTGAAATCGGAGCGTCTGTTCGCACAGTCCACGGGCGAAGACCCACGCGCAGACCCGCGAGATACACAATGGGTTTGAACGCGCTTCCCGGCTGTCGCTTGGCCTGAACCGCGCGGTTAAATTGACTGCCCGAAAAATCCGCGCCGCCGACCATCGCGAGGATTTCGCCGCGGTCGCCCAGCATCACAAGCGCGCCTTGATCCGCGCGGCGTTCAGGATTGAGATGAGACCGTAGCGCCAGCTGGGCGGTTTCCTGCAAGGCGCGATCAAGGCTGACCTGAATAATCAAGTCGCGGTTGGGGACGCCGATCTGCCGCTCAATTTCTGGCCAAACCCAATCAATGAAATAATCCGGCGTATCGGAATTGCGCGGGGATAGGACGAAGACGGTCGTGTCCAAGGCCGTTTCCAGCACGCCGTCGGCCAGAAGTGATTGCCGGTCCATTGCGCCGAGCACTACGCGCATCCGGTTCGCAGCGGCTTGCGGATCATAGGCTGGATTTAGGGCAGATGGGGCTTTTAGCAGACCCGCGAGGAGGGCGGCTTCGGGCAGGGAGATATTATCTGGTGCGCGCCCAAAATAGGTTTCTGACGCCGCCTCTAAACCCCAGGCCCCGCTGCCAAAGTAAACGCGGCTTAGATAGAGGCGGAGAAGTTCGTTCTTGGTGAAGCGCCGTTCCAACCAAACCGCGACAATCATCTCTTGTGCTTTGCGGGTGAGTGTTTGTTCGGATGTGAGGAACACATTTTTGGTCAACTGTTGGGTCAGCGTTGATCCGCCCTCAACCACGCGGCGCGCGCGTAGGTTGGCGACGGTGGCCCGCGCCAGACCGTAAGGATCGATTCCGGCATGGGAATAAAAACGGCGGTCTTCGGTCGCGAGAAAAGCCTGCCGCACATGGGCGGGCAGCGTATCAATAGGAATAGGGTCCAGCGCATGAGCCCCGCGCACAGCGAGGTCTCGGCCCTGACGATCAACGATTTGCACCGATGGCGGACGGTTCTGCTCCCATAGCCGCGATGGGTCGGGCAGGTCCGCGCTGACATAGGCAAAGGCCGATAGCGCCGCCATCCCGCCCAAATAGGTACAGGCCAGCCCGGCGGTAGCGACCGCGCGGCTAAACCGCGCGAGGCGCGGCGGACATGTCGGGAGCGCAATGCGCATAATGGCCCTTAAGACGTCGAGGCCAGACTATGGCCTAGACGTGGTTAAGGGGTGGTTTAAGCGGGCTTAGCTTGGCAGCTTGGCTGTCGGTCCGGCGAGGGTGCTTCCGCCCGCCCGTTTTGCGCCTTCGCCGCGCGAGACATCTTGGTCTGTTGCGGGACAGAAGGACAAGACTGTCGTTCTGCGGGCACGGTCTTCTTGACCGGGCTGAATGAATTCCAAACCACCGTCAGCTTTCTTAGCCACGATAAGGTCGAGGTTATCGCCGCGGTCGCGGTAGAAATCTTCCAGAGAATATTCTTCGGATAATTTGGTGACGCGGAAGCGCCAGCCATTCCACCAATCACGAGTCAGCGCATCAAAGGACCGTCCGCGAGATGTCAGCGTCCGTCCGCGGGATGTGTAGGCAATGCCGTCATCTTCGCCTTCGCCATCATTATTCGTGATTTGAAAGACGCGGTTGCGGCCCAGTTCCGGGCCGAATTCGACGCTGACGAGGGCGTTATAGGCATCATTCGGTGTTGCAGAGATAATATGGTTGAATTGTGAATGGTCGAGGGAATAGTCGGCGTTTTCTGACAGGACTTCGCCAAAATAAGTATTGTGTCCATCCAGCCGCGCGGCGCGCAACCGGCGCCAGTTAGTATCCGCGATGAGCACGTTAATGTTCATATCCCGCAGCGCTTTGGCGAGGCCAAGCGACCACGGGTTTGCGCCCACAATCAACACGCCGTCACCGCCGCCTGAACTCTGTCCCAAGGCCTTGGCGAGAGGGCCGATAAAAAAGCCCGCGAAAATAACGGTCACGCCAACAAGAGCAAAGGCGAGAGGCACAAAGAGCGCACCTTGGTCAAGGCCTAGCGCTTGCAGTTCTGCGGCGAACAAGCCGGCGACCGCCACGGCGACAATCCCGCGCGGGGCGATGAGGCTCACCAGTAGGCTTTCGCGCCAATTGAGGCCGGTTCCGAGGGTCGACAGCATCACCGCAATCGGGCGAACCAGCACCATCATGGCCGCAACAAAGGCCCAGACGCGCCATTCCAACAAGAAGGCTTTGAGGACGGCGGGCGTCAGAGTGGCTGTCAGGATGACGAAGACGCCGGAGACGAGGATGATCGTGATAGTTTCCTTGAACCGCCGCATTTCAACTTGCGCGGCAAATTTGAGGTTCGCCATCGTCATACCCATCGCGGTCACGGTCAGCAGCCCGGTTTCGTCCGCGAGCTTGTTCGACAGAACATAGACGGCGAGCACCCAAGCCAAGACGACAGGCGCTTTCAGATATTCAGGGATATGCCCGCGGCGGAAGGACCATGCCAAGCCATAGGCGGACGCAATCCCGACCACGACACCGAAAATAGCCGCAAAGGCCAAGCGCCCAAAGATGGCCGCGGCGGAGACGCCCGTCAGTTGGAAGACGATGATTTCATAGCCGATGACGGCGAAGAGCGCGCCAACCGGATCATTCACGATGCCTTCCCATTTCAGGATATTGGCCGGACGGGACTTCAAATGCGCTTGGCGGAGCAACGGCATGATCACGGTTGGGCCCGTGACAACAAATAGACCGCCGACCATCACAGCGATCATCAAAGGCAGGCCGACGATATAATAGGCCGCTGCTGCGCCGAGGACCCACGCGATGGGTCCGCCCAAAAAGACCATGCGCAAGACCGCGTTCCGCGCGTCGCCGAGATCCTTAAACCGCAAATTTAGACCGCCCTCGAACAGGATAATGGCCACTGAGAGCCCGACGAGAGGTCGGTAAAGGTCGCCAAAGTCATTGACGGGGTCGAGGCGGAATAGCTTAATAAAGTCAGCCACAGCGCCGGGAAGGTTTAACTGCAATAGCGCGCCTAGCAGTGGGCCAAAAATGAGTCCGGCCAAAGCCATCAAGACGATGGCGGGGCGCTGTAATCGCCACGCAAGCCATTGCGCGCCAATCCCTAGAACGCCGATCAAGGCGATCTTGATGGGCAAACTATAGGCCATTGCGTGAGCGGCGTCGGCAGTAACGGAAGCAGCCATGAAGGCTCCGTAATAGCGCGGGCAAACCCGCTACAAAGGATTCGCCTTAGCCTCTAAGGACGGGAAGGGGAAGCGCAAGGGTGAGAGGAATTTCGACGCCCGTGTGGGCGGCTTATCCGCCCATGCGCTGAAGGTCGAAGCCAATATCTTGCGTTCCGTAGCGGCCATTGTCATAATCATCGATCCGGTCTTGGAAGAAATCGGTGATATGGGTGTGGATCGCTTGGAACAGAGGAATGAGCGCGCCGTCCTCAATAGGTTGAGCGATATCGACCTCAGCGCCATTTTCGATCCGGACGAACATCGTTGCGCCTTCTTTGCGGCAGCTCATCTTTAAGCGCATGAAATCACTGTCCTCGGACACACGCACCGCGAGGCCAAAGCTAATGGGTTGGAGCGGGAGGTAGCCTTTGCCGGCGACTGAAAAGGCAGCGGACTGGTAATTCTTGGACGAAAACCGTCCCTCTGGCGGAACCAGAAAGACGCAATCTGGTTCTTCGCTCAGCCACGCGCAAAGCCCGTCGCGCAAAGTTTCAGCAAGGCTGCGGATGCGGGCGTAATTCTCAAAGCTGCGATTGCCGTAAGCCTGTGCCACATTGAACAGGCTTTGGAGGCGCGGGCCATGATCCGTGTGTGCCAGCGGCGCAGCGGCCTCGTCTATCGCCTGATCGCTCGGCGACGTTTTCGCCATATCCAAGCGAATCGCGCCTTTTTTATCAGACGTCACCGGGCTGGCTTCGCCGACAATTCCCTCATCCTTGGCGGTTTTAGACTGAGGGGACGGTGTTTTACGCTTTTTAGACATGACGCTCCGGTGCGATTTGGGCGCGGCGCTGTCAAGGTGAACAAAGGGTAAAATACTCGCCTATCAGGCGTAACTGGCACGGAGCTTGAATAGTGATCGGGGTAAGCCGCTGCATGTGCCGCGGCGGCTAAAGAAACTAAAAGAGACTTCATCATGGCGACTAACTCAATCAAATCCCTTCTTCTGTCTCTCACGGTTGCAGGAACAATTCTACCAGCCACAGCGATGGCGGGACATGCTGCGACAAATGCAAACGCGCCTGTCGAAATGTGGGATGTTGCCGCGCCGCGCGCAGAGACAAAAACGGTGGTATCGCATATGGACGTGCAGCCGGGCCAAAGCTTTGATGCGCCGGGCACAGTTGTTCCAATGCAAGTTATCTTTATCTCCCGCGCTGAATTTGAAGGTTCTGTGCAAGCGACTGAAATGTGGGACGCAGAGCCGACTGTTGCAGCGCCAAAGGCGATGGGTGTCTCGCACATTGATATCCAACCGGGTCAGACCTTCGATTATCCGGCTCGTACAGCGCCGCAAGCCGTCAGCAATCTTATCGCAGCGTCAACTTACGCGATGACGTCTCCTGACGCATAATCCCTTTATGGTAGGTTTGGCGCGATTTTATTGCGCGCAATGACGCAGTAAAATTATTCGCCAGATCACATTGGCACACCCTAAACGCGTCTTCCTCGGGAGGCGCGTTTTTGTTTGCGGGGCCATAAGGTGGTTAAGGCCTTCGGTTTTGCGTCGCTTTTACCGCCTGGTTGGCATGTAACTTGAATGGTTAAGATTAACGGGGCCGTTGCCTGTATCAGGGCGCGCCATGTCATATCGGAGAGCGCAAATGGCCACACGAACACTCAAAACCCTCGCAATTTTGGCTTTGGCCGGGACCAGCTTATCCGGTTGTGCAGTCCTTGGAAGCGCCGCTGACGGGGCGTGGAGCGGAACAAAATCTGTCGCAAAATTCGTCAGCTATCCAGTTCGCGCGTTGTTACGCGACGCGCCAGATGAAGATGTTCAATTTGCCGAAGCGGCAACAGATGTCGAAACCATGACCGTTGGTGAAGAGACAGACGGGAAAATCGAAATGATGGCTGAGACTGTTGTTGAGGTGACAGAGCCGCAGGTTTTGGGAACAACAACCACATCGATGCCGATGAGTGGCTCGCTTAAAGAGGCGTCATTAGCGGCGACTTGGACGCAATCAAGCACATCCGAAAACTCTGTCGAGATTATTGAAACCGTGGCTCTCACGGATTCCAAATCTGTTGACGTCATTACCGTGGGCTCTGTGTCCTATGTTCGCACAGACGGCGTTGGATCGCTTGAGGACTGGCGCACCTGCGATATTCAGGCGGGCGGTTTCTGGAAATTTGATACGGCGAACGCCGCCGGGACGCTGAACCCCGCGTTTGAAACCTGCATGCAGGGCAAAAGCTATATTCAAGAGACGCAGTTGGATGAGGCGATTATAGCCGACCTCGACATTCCAGCGGCGCCTGCAACGATTGATCCGCTCCCTTAGTGTTCTTCGTTAACGCCCGCAGGGTTTAAGGCCTCTGTATCCCAAATAGCCGAAAGGCCTTGCTGATATGTTTCGAAACGCGGCTTCCACCCGAGCCGTGTTTTTGCGCGTGCGATGTCGATCCGTTTCGTCTCTGAATAAAAGGTGCGCGCCATAGCCGACACGGACGGGTCATCGACAGGCACCGTTGGCGGGGCCTCTACATCCAAGAGTTTGGCCGCATATCGCAGCACGTCGCCGGGCGGCGCGGGGTTTCCGTCAGCGATATTGTAAATATCCTGAGGACTTGGCCGCGCAATGGACGCCATGAGCGCGCTAACAATATCATCCACATAAATGCGGTTCACAACATGGTTTGGAGCTTCGACAATGCGGGCTTTACCTGTCCACACGCGGTCAAATGGGGCGCGTCCGGGGCCGTAAATACCTGCGAGGCGAAAAACCTGCGTGGCCGGATGGGTCTCTAACCAGTTCAATTCTGCGGCGGCGCGGGCCTGTCCGCGGACCAAACTGGGCGTCGGCGCTTCACCTTCAAATGCCCACTGGCCGCCGCGGTCGCCATAGACACTGGTCGCGGACAGGTAACCGATCCAAGAGGCACGGCTGCGAATACCCGCGAGCGCCGTGAGCGCCGGGTCTGATCCATTTCTCATCGGCGGGACAGAACTTAGCACAATATCCGCCGCCGCAAATGCATGGCGCATGGCGTCAGATCCGAACGCAACCGCCCCGTTGCCGCGCGTTGTATGCGCAACATGGGCTCCGGCTTTGACGAGGTCTGGCGTCAGGGCGCGGGCGACAAAGCCATAACCAATCAACAGAACTTTTGCCCCGTTGAGTGAGTTTGGCCTGTGCGTCAAGGACGCGGTAGGTAACTGTAATGTAACGCGTGGGCGCATTGTGGCGATGATCCTCGATCCCGTATAGCGCGCCCATTATGACACGGTTTTCTTCTCTCCTTCTTTCTGTGCTTGCAGGCGCGCTGGCAAGTGCGGCAGCGGCCCCATCCACATTCGCGGCGGATCTGACGCATCAGTTGGATGCGAGGCATAAGGCGTGTTTGGAACGCATCGCGGTCGATCAGGATATTGCCTATGAAGAAGCGATGATTTGGCGTGACCAAGGCGGTGGCCGCCGCGCCCGTCATTGCGAAGCGATGGCACTGTTCGCGCTCGGTCATGAGGCTGAAGCGGCGAACCGGTTGGACGAATTGGCCGACAGCCGCGACGGCGGGTCCAAAGACATGCGTTTAAATTTCCGGTCTGAAGCCGCGAATTTTTGGTTGGCTGCACAGGATCCGGATAAGGCCTTTGCGTCTGCAACGGCTGGGCTGGATTATGATGATGAGAGCGCGGTGCTCCGGATTGCGAGGGCTCGCGCCAATGTTATGCAGGGCGCACTGGATCAGGCGGAAGCCGAATTAAGCCTCGTCGTTTTTCATCATCCTGAACATGCGGAGGCGTTGCGCTACCGCGCCGATGTGCGGATGCGCGAATCCCGTCTTGTGGCGGCCAAAACAGATATCGAAGCGTCCTTGACGGCGGACCCCACGTCCGTTGAAACGGCCTTGCTGCGCGGGCATATCAATGAAGCAATCCGGAAGGCGGCCCTTGAAGAAGAGGCGTCTGACGACGCAGGGGCCGCGCCTGCCACTGTCGACGCTGAGGCGGAAACAGACGTCAATAACATGGAAGGCGCTGAACTCGACGCAGCTCCTGTGATCTCCGAATAGAGGCCATTCGTGATCGGCTCTGTGCGGGGTATATGCGCCGCGCTACGCTGAGCTTATTCTCGAAAGGATGACCTCATGATTGCTTACACGACTATTGGGACCAATGATTTGGACCGCGCGAAGACGTTTTACGGCGAATTACTCTCTGAACTCGGCGCAAAACAAGGGTGGTCATCCGACACATTCGTTGGCTTTGGCGTTGCGCCCGACCAACCACAATTCGCGCTCTGCACCCCTTATGACAAAGGTCCTGCGACGAACGGCAATGGCGCGATGGTGGCTTTGAACGCCGGATCGAAAGACAAAGTTCGGTCTATGCATGCTAAAGCGATTGCGTTGGGCGCGACGGATGAAGGCGAACCGGGCGTGCGGGCTGATGCGTTCTACATGGCCTATTTCCGCGATATGGACGGCAATAAAATCGCGCTCTTTACGCCGAACACATAAGCCTATCCCATATAATTGAGCCAAGCAGCGGCGCTGCTCGGCTCAAAAAGTCTGTGTTTCAATAATCACCCTTAGATATTCAGCCTAAGGGGTGCCGCTAGTTGGCGTCGTCTAAATCCAAAGTCTCCAAGAAGAACTCCAGCAATTCACGATCACGGTGAACACGGGACGTCTTGGCCCGGAATCCGTGTTTCTCGCCCGGGTAGGTCATCAAAGTCAGGTTGTGACGGCCTTCTTTTTGCATGGCATCAACCAGCTTCACCGTGTGGCGGAAGACGACATTATCGTCGGCCATGCCGTGAATGACGAGCACAGGTTCGGTCAGCCCGTCCAGATGGGCAAAGACGGAGCCTTTCTCATAAGCGCCTTCGGTATAGTTCGGATTATCCACACGCGGGTCACCGAGATAACGTTCCGTATAGGCGGTATCGTAAAGTGCCCAATCCGTGACAGGCGCGCCGGACACGCCGGACGCATAAAGGTCCGTCTGGCCGAGCATCATCAACGTCATGTAGCCGCCATATGACCAGCCATAAACGCCCATACGCTCTGGATCGATGAAGCTTTGCTGTTTCAACCATTCTGCGCCCAGCGCTTGGTCAACCACTTCGGCGCGTCCCATGGACCGATAAAGAACATCCTCAAAGGCTTTGCCGCGATTGGTGCTGCCGCGTCCGTCGAGTTGGAACACGACAAAGCCGTGATGCGCGAGCATCCGGGCCAGATGTTTGCTTCGCCAGCGGTTCATCACGCGCTGCACGCCCGGACCGCCGTAAACGATGGTGACGGAAGCGCGTTGTTCGCCCGGTTTCAGGTCGAGCGGTTTATAGAGCTGATAATGCAATGTCTCGCCATCTTCGGCGGTCAGTGTCCCATATTCAGGTGCGATATGCGTATCGAGATAGGGCGCGTAAGGATGGTCCTCATTCAGCGCATTCTCTGATAGCCACGTTAACGGCGTTCCGTCCGCTTCGAACGCGCGAACCTGTGCGGGCGTATTGTCATTGCTGAAACTGCCCAGATAGCGTGAGCAATCCTTGTTGAACGCTGCGCCGTGCTGACCATCGCCTGTTGTGATTTGCGTGGCGACGCGGCTCACGGTGGGGGTTGCGGTGTCTTGGATATCATCCGTGCTCTCACCCGCGCCGTCTGTTTCGTCAGGCGCCGGAGCCGGAGTTGTGAGTGTTTCAACTTTGAACAAGTGTGTCGAGACGGGGCTGTCTTGCCATCCTGATAGGTAAAGCGTGCCGTCGTCCGCGGTGCACCGGATATTGCTAACCAACAGGCCGTCTGGTGTCAGCGCCTCTGCGCCGTCCGCTGTGATTTCGTAATAGCGGCGTAGACCATCGCGCTCGCTGATCATCCGCAGTCCGCCATCGACTGGTTTAAAGTCAGAGCGGATGTTGAGCCAAGTTTCGCTCGTTTCTTGATAGAAAACGTCCGAGCTATAATCGCTGAGATCAACGCGGTAGATCGTGTGCGTCTTGTGATCACGGCTCAGCACGCCGGCATAAAGCGCCTCGCTATTCGGTGCCCACGCGACGCGCGTGAGGTAAATATCCTCGTCGTCACCAATGTCGAGCCAGCGGGTGCGGTTCGGCCGCGTGCCAACCACGCCCAGTTTCACGGTCGCATTATCTGTGCCGGCAAACGGGTAGCGTTGATCTAGTGTGGTGATGCCATCGGGTCCAATATTGGCGCGGGTTTCAATCTCGATTGGGCTTTCGTCAATTTGTGTGAAGGCGACGCGGCGGCTGTCGGGCGAGAGCCAGTAACCTGTATTGCGGCCCAGTTCTTCTTGCACCACGAAGGAGGCTGTGGCGTTGCGGATCGTGTCCGTCGCGCTGTCTGTCAGTTGGCGTTCCAGTCCGGTTTCAAGCTCTTTGACATAAAGCTCATTGCCGCGAACATAGGCGACAAGTTTGCCGTCTTTGGACACTTTCGGATCTGTTTCAAACGCGGACGTCGCCGTCACCTGACGGGACTCGTTGGTCTCCAAATCGTAGAGATAAACGTCGCCGCCGAGAGGGAACATGAGCAGGCTATCGCCAACCCAGCTATAGCTCACGATTCCGCTGGCATAGATGCGTGCACGTTCGCGGCGGTTTTGTTCTTCTTCGGAGAGCTCTTCCGGCGCGCCGAGCAGGTCAGTGGAGCTGACCAACAGGCGGCCTTCGCCCGTTTCAATATCATAGGCCCAAAGGTCCTGCTGTTGGGCGTCATCTTCGCGGCCTTGTAGAACGGTAACAAATTCGCCGGACGGCGCGATCCGCGCCCGCGACAAGGACGTGCCATCGATTGATGGGCTGGCGTGGAGCCGCTCTGGCGTCAGGTGGCCGGGACCGGGATCTGAGGTTAGATAGCTACGGCGTTGAGCCCTTGGCGTTAGCGCTTCGGTCGCCGCTTTTTGCAAGGCTGGGACGGTATTATTTGTATCGGCCTCATTTTGCGGTGTTGGCACGCTATCCGAGCCGCCCGAACAAGCGGCAAGGGCCGCGCCGAGTAGCAATGTAGACATGAAGCGGAAGCGCATGGCGGGTCTCCGAAGGAATAGATTTACCGTCGTTTACGCGTCGTTATAGGCAATCGCAATGGCTGCAATTCCGTTCTCGCGGGGAAGATCATCCGCAATATCACCCCCAAGCGCGTGATCTATGCGGCCTTGCTAGTCCCGCGCTGTCAGCCGATAAGCCGCCTATGCCGGACCTTCGCTCCGTATTCTTCGTTATCGGCCTCATGGCGTCCGCCTTGGGGCTTTTAATGTTTGTCCCGATGGTCGTCGATTTGATCTATCAAGATCGGTCATGGCAGGCGTTTGCCATTTCAGGCTTAGTTGTGACCTTGATAGGCGGGGCGTTGGCCACGGCAACCTATAGCCCCGTGCCAGATATTCGCGCGCGCGGCGCGTTCGTTTTGACCGTGTTTTCATGGATCGTCTTGGCCGTTCTTGCCGCGATCCCCTTTTTGCTCGATCCGGTCCGGCTGAGCTTTACCGACGCGCTATTCGAGGCGACGTCCGGCATTACCACGACGGGCGCGACGGTTTTGACAGGTTTGGATGATATGCCCAAAGGCATCCTGATCTGGCGCGCGATGCTGCAATGGATTGGCGGGATCGGGATTATTGTGACCGCGATGGCCGTCCTGCCCATGCTTGGCGTTGGCGGGATGCAGCTTTTCCGGCTTGAGTCCTCTGACGTTGGCGAGAAGATTTTGCCGCGCGCGCAAAGCATCGCGCTCACGATTGCGCTGATCTACCTGGGCCTCACCGTGTCCTGCGCGGCGGCCTATATGTGGACGGGCATGAGCGGGTTTGATGCTGCCGCTCATTCCATGACGACGATTGCAACAGGGGGTTATTCGACGTCCGATGCGTCCATGGGCGGATTTATGGATAATGGCGCAGATGTTGTGGGCATGGTCTTTATGCTGCTCGGCGCGCTGCCGTTTGGCATGTATATGTTGATGGTCCGGCGTGGACAATGGGATGCGCCGTTTCGGGATCCGCAAGTCCGAGCCTTCCTGAGCGTCATTCTGAGCCTAAGCGTGCTGATCCTTGTTGCGCTGATCCTATCAGGCGCTCCCGAGAGCGAGCTTGGCCTGCTCCATTCCTTGCGGTTATCGGCCTTTAATACGATCTCCATTATCACCGGAACGGGATATGCCACGGCGGATTATATGGGCTGGGGAACGATGGCCGTCGGCGCGTTTTTCTTCTTTATGTTTATCGGCGGCTGTGCGGGCTCTACCGCCTGCTCGATTAAGATATTCCGCTACCAAGTCGCGATGGAAGCTTTGCGGGCTTACTTATTCCGTATGCCGCGCCCGCACGCAATTGCGCCAATGCGCTATAATGGGCGGCCCTTGCCGGATGCTGTTGTCTATTCAGTTTTAGGTTATTTCTTTCTGTTCTTCATCACAGTCGCCGTCACGGCTGCGCTGCTCGGCGCCATCGGGCTGGACCCTGTAACAGCCTGGAGCGGTGCGGGCAGCGCCGTGGCCAATGTTGGCCCCGGTCTTGGCGACATTATCGGTCCCAGCGGGACCTATCAGGATTTACCCGGCACAGCGAAATGGGTGCTTTTGACGGCCATGATTATTGGCCGCCTTGAAATCGTGACGGCGCTTGTGGTTATGACGCCCGGTTTTTGGAAAGCCTAAGCCGTCTCAACGCGTCCCATCGGGAACACGTATTCCACATCGCAAAATTCGCATTTCGCCCGAATATTACCGTCCTTATCGGCCATGGCAGCCACGGCTTTCGCGTCAAAATTATTCAGCGTGGCTTGCAAGCGCTCACGTGAACAACGGCACTCGGCGCTTACATCTGCCGTGTCGAGGACATGGACGCCGTCTTCATTGAACAGCCGGAATAAAAGCGTTTCCATCGGCAGGTCAGGATCGATTAATTCGGCGTCCTCGACCGTGCTCATCAGGGCTTTTGCGGTCTGGTAGACATCCCCAGTTTCGCCGCGCGCGTCATCTTCCGCCATACGCTGGATCATCATGCCGCCGCCCGTCCAAAGAGAGCCATTTTCTCCGATTTCTTGCCCGACGGCCAAACGCATCATGGTCGGAATTTGATCGGATTGTTCAAAGAAATGTTCTGCACAATCGGACAGGCGTTTACCTTCGACGGCGGCCAGACCCTGATATAAATCCGTATCGGGACCTTGGTCAATCGTCATAGAAAACGTTCCGCCGCCTAGCAGCGCGTCTGCGCCCGGGTTGCGATTATCCAGCAAAATAGATTTCAAGGCGTCCTCGTCATAGCGCGCATACCCGCGAATTTGTCCACCCGTTGTGCAATCGGCCATTAACAGGCTGACCGCGCCGTCATTTGTGCCGTGGCATTGAACAACTAAACGACCGTCGAATTTCAAAGACTGCGCGACGAGCGCGCCAATAATCATCGCTTCGCCGAGAAGGCGCGCAATCGGGTCCGGGTACCGGTCCGCCAACGCCGTTTGCAGCGCGTCCGGCAACCGTACAGCCCGCCCCCGCACAGGGGCCAGCGCATCTTCAGTGCCGCCAACGGTGAAGACAGTGACTTGATTGAGGGTATTGTTTTGCATGGCGCGGATGTGGGGGCGGTTACGGGAGAGTCAAGGTTGAGCAGGGGTGTCGTCTACGAGCCGCGCAGTCATGACTTGCTGTCCCCCTCCGACTTCGCCTTTGCCTCAGCCACCTCCCCCTTGCAGGGGAGGAACTTGGGGTTAGTATCTTCGAGTGACGAAACTACCGCCGCATTCTTACTCTCCTCAAAATCGTCATAAACTGGCGAAGTCGCTAAGAGCTAATATGACGGATGAAGAACGTCTGCTGTGGGCTGAACTGAAAGGATTCAGGAAAATCGGTTTTGCATTTCGTAGGCAAGCCCACGTTGGTTCTTATGTCGCTGATTTTCTCTGCCGCAGAGCCATGCTCGTCATAGAAGTTGATGGACGACATCATGATCTTCCCGCGCAAATCACGAAAGATCTGATGAGGGATATGTGGATGTCTGGAAATGGCTACAAAGTTCTCAGATTCCCAGCGAGAGATATTTAGAACCATATGGATGAAGTTATGTTGACCATCGAGCACGCGCTTCAAATTCCTCCTTCGCAAGGGGGAGGTGGCTGAGCGCTTTGCGCGAAGTCGGAGGGGGACAGAAGAATAAGTTCGGCGTTTGCCGGACTGAAACTTCATCACGGCGATGCCAAGTGGTTTATCGGCCTTTCCAAACCGGTGGACGTTTTTGCAAGAACGCAATCGGGCCTTCGCGCATGTCTTCCGTCAGCATGACAACGCCAAAGGCTTGCAACCCGACATTCATCAATTCTGCGTCGGTCGCATCAAACGCTTGGCGCGTCACGGATAGTGATTCCCGAACGGCAATCGGTGCATTAGCCGTGATTTGTTTGGCAAGCGACAAGGCTTCGTCCATCACTTGATCGAGCGGAACGAGGCGATTGACGAGGCCATGTTGATGCGCGGTTTTTGCGTCAATCGGATCGCCTGTCGCGACCATTTCCATCGCGATGGCTTGCGGGATGCGGCGCGCGAGACGGTGCACGCCGCCTGCCGCTGCGACGAGGGACCGCTTGACTTCCGGCAGTCCGAAGCGGGCAGCTTCGTCCGCGACAACCATGTCTGACGCCAAAGCCAGTTCCATACCGCCGGCGAGCGCGCTGCCTTTGACGGCGGCAATCCAAGGCTTTTTGCGTTTGGATGAGGCGTACCCCGCAAAACCGCCGTCCTTGGTCGAGAGCAAATGCCCTTTGCCTTCGCTGATCGCTTTCAAATCCGCGCCCGCACAGAATGTTTTGTCGTTCGAGCTGGTCAGGATCGCGACCCAAATATCATCGTCGGCTTCCACATCCTTAACCACCCAATCCAGTGCTTCGGCCAGTTCTGGCGATACGGCATTGCGTTTTTCGGGACGGTTCAAGGTTACAATCGCGATGTTCCCTTCGCGCTCATATTGGATCAGGCTGCCGACGCCGTCTGGCTTAGCGGGGGATTTATCACTCATGAGGATCTCCTTCGTTCACAATGTCTTTAGCGCAGTCGCTTTGCGCTTGGCAGCCATCAAGCAGTATGATTACGTCCTTGATGCGATGTGTGATCGCAAGTGGAAGTTCGCAGATGATTTTGGAAGCTCTCGCTTATGGAGCGATTATCGGATTGGCCTTTCCGGCAGGAGCGCTTGTCGCGCGATTGAACCGTTGGGGACATCGCGGGTTCGCAGTGATTATGGCGATAGGGGCGGGTCTTTTATTGGCGGCGGCTTTGGTCGAACTTGCTCCAGATGCCGTCGCTCATCTTGGATTGGGCCGCGGCGTTGGTGTGATTATCGGATCTGCGGCAATTTATAGTCTGATCAATTATTGGTTATCCAAACGCGGCGCGAAACATAGAAAACGATGTGGTGGATGCGTGGCTCCCGCTAGTGAAGACGAACAGTCGAGGAGTGGATCCGCGATCGCGGTCGGCACCGTGATGGACGCTGTTCCCGAAGCGCTTGTTTTGGGTGTTGCAGCGGCGTCAATGGGTACGCCGTCTTCGCTTGTCATAGCGCTGTTTCTCGGAAATCTGGCGCAGGCGGCCTCCGCGACATCAGGCTTGCAAGAGTCAGGGAGATCCCCTCGGTTTATTTGGACGCTTTGGATGGTGTTGGCTGTTTTCGTGACACTCTGCGCCGGATTGGCAGCTTTTTTGGCGAACGGCGTTGGTGACGCGTTTAGCGGGGTATTGATGGGCGTGGCCAGCGGCGTGCTTCTCGCTATGATCTCGGAAGCTATGTTGCCCGAAGCGTCCGAAGGCTCAACGCCCTTGATCGGCGTTATGACGGCAGCGGGCGCAGGGTTGTTTTTGATGCTCCATCACTGAGCCGCTGAATAACCGCCATTCACGCTCCTTGATTGACGCGCGCTTGAATTCCCCTACCGTAACGAAAAATACAGGGGAGAGACGCGATGGGTCAGGCAGCTTTAAAAGGGGCGGGCATTCCCGATCCTTATTCTCTTCCTCTCGAAACCTTGGATGTGTCCAAAGCGGGCATCTTCGAGGCCAATGCTCACGGCGCTTATTTCCGCCGTCTTCGCGAAGAAGCCCCCATCCACTATTGCCCCGACAGTATGCACGGGGCCTATTGGTCGATCACGACCTATGACGACATCATGGCGGTGGATACGAACCATCAGGATTTTTCCAGTCAGGATAATATCGTCATTGGCGATGCGCCCGAAGATTTCGTCACGCCGATGTTTATCGCGCAGGATCAACCCGTTCATGACGATCAACGCAAAGCGGCGCAGCCCGCTGTGCAGCGCCCGCAGCTCGTTAAGCTGGAGCCACAAATCCGCGCGCATGTGTGCGATATTTTGGACAACCTGCCAGACGGCGAGTTTAACTGGGTCGACACGGTGTCGCGTGAGCTGACAATCCGCATGCTCGCAACTTTGTTCGATATTCCGCAAGAGGACCGCTACAAGCTGGCGCATTGGTCTGATGTGACGACGACGGCGGAAGGCGCCGGGGTTGCGGATGTGGACGAAGAAGCCCGCAAGGCGGAGCTGATGGAATGTCTGCAATATTTTGCCGCGCTTTGGATGGAACGGGCGGCCAAACCGCCGCAAATGGATTTTGTCTCACTGCTGGCGCACAATCCGCATACCAAAGACATGATGAAAGACCCGCTGGAGTTTCTCGGCAATCTTATGCTGTTGATCGTGGGCGGCAATGACACGACGCGCAATTCGATCAGCTGCGGCGTCGTGCAAATGGACCAAAATCCGGACGAGTGGGCGAAGTTGAAAGCCGATCCGTCCTTGATCCCGAATATGGTCAGCGAGACGATCCGTTTCCAAACCCCGCTCGGCCATATGCGCCGCACGGCGACGCGTGATGTTGACTTCAAGGGACATAAAATCCGCAAAGGTGATCGCGTGGTGATGTGGTATGTGTCGGGCAATCGGGATGAGGCGTTCTGGGGTGACCCCGATGTCTACCGTATCGACCGTGACCTCGCTCGCCGTCACATGAGTTTTGGCTTTGGTATTCACCGCTGCATGGGTAACCGCGTCGGCGAGATGCAGCTTCGCATCCTGTGGGAAGAAGCCCTTAAACGCTTCGAGCGGATTGAAGTTGTCGCCGAACCCAAGCGCGTCGCGAGTAATTTCGTGATGGGGTATGATGAGGTGATGACGCGGGTGCATCCGCTTTAGCGCTCTTATGATCGGGTTTGGCTTTGCAATGCGAAGTCGGCCCGTTAAACCACGCGCATGACTGATACATCTTACCCCGTCCCAACCGCTTTCGCTGCAAAGGCGAACCTGACACCGACGGATTATAAAACGCTCTATGAGCGGTCCGTCTCTGATCGCGATGGCTTCTTTGCTGAGCAAGGGAAGCGCGTGCAGTGGATGACGGAGCCGACCCATGTCGGCAGTTGGTCGTTCGACAGTCCCGTCAAAATCGAATGGTATAAAGACGGCGTTTTGAACGTCACGGAAAGCTGCATTGACCGCCATCTGGACACGCGCGGCGATAAAGTCGCGATTATTTTCGAAGGCGATGAGCCAGGCGAGAGCAAGACCTTCACCTATTCCGAACTGCACGGCGAAGTTTGCCGCTTTGCCAATGTGTTGAAAGCGCGCGGCGCTAAAAAAGGTGACCGCATTACAATTTACATGCCGATGATTCCGGAAGCCGCCTTTGCCATGCTGGCCTGCGCGCGCATCGGGGCCGTGCACTCCGTCGTGTTCGGCGGTTTCTCCCCGGAAGCGCTGGCCGGACGGATTGTCGATTGTGACAGCACGTTCGTCATCACGGCGGATGAGGGCAAACGCGGCGGGCGGTCTGTGCCGCTTAAACGCAATTCTGACGCGGCTTGCGTGATTGCGAAAGCGGCGGGAACAACGGTGAAGACGCAACTCGTGATCGGCCATGTCGGGGCGGATGTGGATTGGACCCAAGGCCGCGATATCTGGTATCACGACGCCGTCGGCAGTGTGACAAGCACCTGTGCGCCAGAACCGATGAGCGCCGAAGATCCACTGTTTATCCTCTACACGTCTGGCTCGACCGGACAGCCCAAAGGCGTGCTCCACACATGCGGCGGCTATCTCGTTTGGGCGGCGATGACACATGACTATGTCTTCGATTTGAAAGAAGACGATATCTATTGGTGCTCCGCCGATGTCGGCTGGGTCACGGGGCATACGTATATTGTTTATGGCCCGCTCGCGAACGGTGCGACGACGGTGATGTTCGAAGGCGTGCCGACCTATCCGGATGCGTCGCGTTTTTGGCAGGTTTGCGACACCCATCAAGTCTCGCTTTTCTATACGGCTCCCACCGCGATCCGCGCACTGATGCGCGAAGGCGACGGCCCTGTGAACGCCACCAGCCGTAAGAGCTTGCGCTTGCTCGGGACAGTCGGAGAGCCGATCAACCCCGAAGCGTGGGACTGGTATTTCAACGTCGTGGGCGAAACGCGCTGCCCAATTATCGATACGTGGTGGCAGACGGAAACGGGCGGCGCGATGATCGTGCCTTTGCCTGGTACCGTCGATATGAAACCGGGCGCGGGAACGTTCCCAATGTTCGGGATTGAGCCTGCACTGGTTGATGCTGAGGGCCTCACCCTGCACGGCGAAGCCGAAGGGAACCTGATTCTCAAGACCAGTTGGCCCGGCCAAATGCGAACTGTTTACGGCGATCATGCGCGGTTCGAACAAACTTATTTCTCCACCTATCCCGGCAATTATTTCACGGGTGATGGTGCGCGCCGCGACGCGGATGGCACCATCTGGATCACAGGCCGCGTGGACGACGTCATCAATGTGTCTGGCCACCGCATGGGGACCGCCGAAGTCGAAGCCGCGCTGGGTAGTCATTCGTCCGTCGCCGAAAGCGCCGTGGTCGGCTATCCGCACGACATCAAAGGGCAGGGCATCTACGCCTACGTGACCACAACGGCCGGAACGGTCGAGACTGACGAACTAAAACGAGAACTCGTCCTCCATGTCCGCAAAGAAATCGGCCCGATTGCCAGCCCAGACATGATCCAGTTCAGCGCCGGCCTGCCTAAAACCCGCTCCGGCAAAATCATGCGCCGTATCTTACGCAAAATCGCCGCCAATGATTATAGCAACCTCGGCGACACAAGCACGCTTGCCGATGCAAGTGTCGTGGACGTGTTGATTGATGGGCGGGTGAAGGGGTAGCGGGCTTTCGCCTGAACCCTCGTTTTCCTAAAGCCTCTCGCTTCTCTCCCAAACTCTCTAAACTCCTTCCCCCATGTGGGGAAGGAGTTGGCTCTCTCTGGGCCGTCAAATCTAATCCGTGAGTTTTTTCTCAGCTCACTCTTCCCCTCGTCCAACTGAAGACGTCGTGGCTAGGCGAGGAAGGAGCTTAGGTTAGATAAGAGTTGAAGTTAGGGTGTAACAAATACGAGCCTTTCTTGGTAATTGCGTGGCGGCCGCTCGTGGCAACAGATTTTCAAATCAAGACAAAATCACCTTATAATAACACACACGTTTTTCGATAAAATATTATTGAAAAACGATATGTAATTTGCTACACGCTCTCTCAAGACCTGGTGTGCCAACCGGGAAGGGAGACATTATGACTGATTTTGACGCGCGGAATCCCGATTCTGATGGGTTCATTGGGGGCTCGCCGCCTCGCACCACACAAACAAAAGCCCGAAAGCCGAAGAAGCTTTTGGTTCTTCGGATCGTGACATTTGTGCTGCCAATTGTCGTTTTAGCGTCCGCCGTCGGCGGATTTGCGGCGATGGGGGCGTTTTCGCCGGAACCGGAAGAGAGCGAGACCGAGGTTAAAGCGCTCCCCGTTCTGACAGCGATCGCAAGAGCGGATTCCGTGATGATGACGGTCAACGCGCAAGGCGAAGTCCAGCCGCGCACGGAAATCAACATTGTTAGCCAAGCCTCTGGCCGCATCACCTATATGTCGCCGAACTATATTCAGGGCGGCCGTTTCTCTCGCGGGGACTTGTTGGTTCGGATTGATCCGGCGGAATATATCTTGCGCGTGACGCAAGCGCAGGCGAATATTTCCCAAGCGCAAACCGTCATTGCGCGCGAACAGTCCGAAGCGGACCTCGCGCGGATGGATTGGGAAGATTTGGGCCGCGGCGGCACGCCGACGCCCCTGACGCTGCGGGAGCCGCAAATGGCCGAAGCGGCGGCGCAGCTCGAAAGCGCGAAGGCCCAACTGGCCGAGGCTGAATTGCAACTCGCGCGCACAGAAATTCGCGCGCCATTTGACGGGCGCGTCACAGAACGCCTCGTCGATGCGGGTGAATTCGTAGCGATGAACAGCCGTCTGGGCAAGATTTATGCGACGGACATCATGGATGTCCGCCTGCCGATGACGCAGACTGATTTGCGACAAGCGGGATTGTTTTTGGGATATGAAGCGGGGGCGACGGACGGTGTTCCGGTTCGCCTCACGCTCACCTCCATTGGATCGCAACCCGAATGGACGGGTCACATCACGCGCACGGATGGCCGTTTCGACAGCCAATCGCGCGTGCTGCACGTCTATGCCGAAGTGCGCAATCCGTTCGCAGGTGTGTCCGAGGGGCGTCCACCGCTCGCGCCGGGGCTTTATGTCGACGCGGAAATCAATGGCCCGACGATTGATAATGTTGTGACCATTCCCCGCGCGGCGTTGCGCGGAAGCTCAGATGTCTATGTCGCCAATAATGACGGCACGCTCAGCATTCGCACGGTCCAAGTTCAATCATCGGATCGCACCCAAGCCGTCTTGCTCGGCGGTGTGAGTGCGGGTGATGCAGTGATCACGTCCCCCATTCGCGGGGTTGCCGAGGGTATGAAGATCGACGTGGTTGATCCGAATGCTGCGCCCACTGCCGTCACGACTGCGGGGGAATAGACCATGAGAGCCATTATTCGTTGGTGGGCGTCCAATCCGGTCGCCGCAAACCTTTTGATGTTTATCTGCCTGATTGGCGGCTTGGTCAGCTTCATGACGATGGAGCGCGAGCTTGAACCCTATGTGGAATTCCCGGGCGCGTGGACCTCTGTGTCTTGGCCCGGTGCATCGCCGCAGGATGTGGAAGAACAAATCGTTGTGCGGATGGAAGAAGCCCTTTCCCGCATTGACGGTGTGAACCGCATGTGGGCTTTCGCAGGCGAAGGCGGCGGGTCCGTCACGGTTGTCGGTAAAAACGGTGTTGATGAGGCCAAATTGATGGCGGACGTCAAACGCGCGATTGACGGGATTAGTAATTTCCCGCCAGCCGCCGAAGCACCCCAAGTCAATGTCTTCCGCAATCAGAATGAAATGATCCGTGTGGCAGTCACAGGTGATGAGACGGTATCAGAACGAGATTTGAAACGCTTTGCCGAACAAACGCGCCGCGATATTGCGCTGCTGGGCTATGTGCCGTCAGTCGATCTATTCGGGGTTCGGGGCGAAGAAGTTTCGATCGAAGTGTCCGAAGACGCGCTGCGTGAATATAGCCTGACCTTTAGCGACGTTGCCGCCGCCGTGCGCGGAACATCCGTGAACAGCTCGTCAGGGCGCGTGCGCACCGAAGTGGGCGCCGTGCAACTGCGCACGCGTAATCAAGCCGATAGTCAGGAAGATTTCGAAAACATCATCGTCCGGCAAGAGGCAGGCGGCGCGGTTATTCGTGTCCGCGACGTCGCGACGGTCATTGATGGGTTTGAGGAAGTGAACCTGCTCGCCACTGTCAATGGTGACCGGACCATTCTGGTTCAAGTCATGAGCGGCCCAAGTATGGACATCCTCAAAATGTCCAAAAATGTGAACGACTATGTTGACCGGATGGAGGCTGACTTGCCGCCGGGTGTTGGCATGACGATTTGGAACGATGCCGCCGAAGATTATTCGGGCCGGATTAACTCTATTTCCTCGAATTTCTTCACGGGTCTGCTGTTAGTTTGCATTACGCTCAGGTTATTTCTGCACCCCAAAATTGCATATTGGGTCACGGCAGGGATTGCGACAGCGTTCCTTGGTGGGTTGGCGTTATTGCCGCTCTTTGACGTGTCGATGAATATGATTTCGACCTTCGCTTTTCTTCTTGTCATAGGAGTGATCGTGGATGACGCCATCATTGTCGGGGAAGCGATCCATTTCAAAACCGAGGAAGGTGAAACGGGATTAGAGGCAGCCGTTAGCGGGGCGAATATGGTTGTTAAACCCGTGATTTTCGCGGTTCTAACAACAATGATTTTCTTCGCACCTTGGATGTATCTGTCCGGCGGGACGAGTGAGTTTACCCGCGCGATTTCGCTCGTGGTGATTTTGGCTCTGTTCTTCTCTCTGGTGGAATCGCTCCTGATCCTTCCGGCTCACCTTACGAAATTGAAGCCCGTTGATCCGAAAAACCCAGCTGCGAAAGTTCAAGCGAAAATTGCTTATAGCCTGACTTATGTGGCCGAGCGGATTTACCGTCCGATCATAACGGCGGCACTGCGCCGACGTTATCTGACCGCGTCGATATTTATGGGTATCATGATCCTCTGTGTCGGGCTTGTGTCGAATGGTCTCGTGAAATCTGTGTTCTTTCCGCAGGGCGAGTCGGACCAAATTGACATCACTGTGCAACTACCTGAGGGCACGCCTTATACGCGCACACTCGAAGTTTTGGCGCAAATTCAGCATGCCGAGCATGAGTTGCAGGAAGAAATTGCGGCGACGGACGGTGAGCTGATCGAGAACTGGTACACGCGCTCCCGCGATAATAATGTGCTTGCGCTGGTGAAACTGGTTCCGCCGGAAGCGCGTGCTTTGAAAATCGCGGATGCGGCGGAACGTTTGCGTGACCTTATCGGCGAAGTGCCGGATGCCGAGTCTATCTCTGTCAATTATGGCGACGATAATAACGGCCCAGCGGTGCAATATGTCCTCAACGCGAAATCATTTGAGGACCTAAATGCGGCCGCGGATGATTTGATGGCGCAGCTCCGCAGTTATGAAGGCGTCTATAACGTCGTCAACGATATGGAGAGCGCGACCGAGGAAGTGCAGTTTGATCTGCGTCCCGGTGCAGAAGCGCTTGGCGTCACGGCGGCGGATGTCTCGCGTCAAATCCGTCAGGGGTTCTTCGGCGAAGAAGTGCAGCGCCTCCCGCGCGACGGCGAAGATGTGCGGGTCTATGTCCGCTATCCGCGTACGGACCGTGAATCGCTCGACTTCCTCAATGGCGTTCGTATCCGCACCGCGGATGGACGAGAGTTGCCGTTGCAATCTGTCGCGCAACTTCGCTTTGAACCGGGCACGAACCGGATCTTGCGCCGCGAACGTCAGCGGGCGATTATCGTCTCCGCCGAAGTCGAAGAGGAGCGGATTGATGAAATCCGGACCGCAATGGATGATGATTTCTTCGACACGTTCGAGCAAAATCACCCCAGCGTCACGCGCGGTAATATTGGCCGCGCGCAAGGCGAAGCGGAGATGCAGCAAGAATTGTTCATCTTCTTTATGATCGCGATTGGCGTGGCATACTTCCTCGTCGCTGTGTCGTTCCGCTCATATTTCGAGCCGATCTTAATCCTGCTGGCGGCGATACCGTTCTGCTATTGCGGGATGATTATGGGGCACTTGGTCATGGGTTACACCATGTCGCTGCTCTCGACGCTCGGCATGTTTGCGGCGGCGGGCGTGGCGGTGAACGATAACCTTGTCCTGCTGGATTATGTGCACCGCCTGCGCGAGAAAGGCATGAGCGGAGCGGAGGCTTTGGTAGAAGCCGGCGTGCGCCGTTTCCGTCCGATCTTGCTGACCTCGCTCACGACCTTTGTCGGCTTGATGCCGCTGCTGATGGAGAAATCTTTGCAGGCACAATGGTTGATCCCAATTGGTATCAGCCTTGCCTTCGGCGTCTTCTTCGCCTTGTTCGTGACGCTGTTCTTCGTGCCTGCGCTCTACGGCATCGGCGCGGATATCCGCCGCTACTTCATCTATGTCGTGAAGGGTCGCCCTCAGGAGAAGTTCTCGGCAGGGTTAGACCGCAATGAGGATGTCGTTCCGGTTATCTAAGGCCGACGTTCAAAACAAAATAAAACGCCGCTCACCTGAAAGGGTGGGCGGCGTTTTTGTTGGCGACACATAAAAAAACCCTCGACCAAGGGGATGGTCGAGGGCGCAATGTGCAGGGAAGGGAGGCCCTGCTTGGGGTTAGGGACTATTCAATCGGCGAGAGCAGTTCCGGCGCTGTCACGAGTTGGCGGACGCCGTGGCTGTCTGTCTCGTTAAAGACGTTGCCGCTCTCGGCCCAGCGGTGCAGCGAGTTGATGTCGAGCTTGGCGCATGTCGGACGGACCGACCATGTGACTTTGAGCGGTGAGCAGACAGACTCTGTCCAGCTCGGCCCAGTCGTGGACCCGCGGAACACAACTGGATCACCAGTGTTAGCCGGGATCATTTTCGCTTGGTCCAGACCATTCACCTCATAACCCATGTAATCCATATCCATAAAGTCCAGCGCATTGCTGTCGTTCACGACCAAGAAGGTTTGGGCTTCGACGCGCAACAGCGGATCGGTACAAGTGTCGGACAGGCAAGAACCAAGGCCTTCGCCCGGATCAATGTCGCATGATGTATGGACCCAGTGGACTTCAATTGTGTCGCCTGGCTGTACCTTACCATAGGCACCCGGTGCCGGGGCCAGCTCGGCCTCGGTTAGGGCATCTGTACCGTTACAGGCAAAGCCACCATAATCGCTATCGTCAACAAAAACGGAGAAGCCCGGGCCTTTATGTTCGGCGTTCGTGTGCGTGTGAATGTTACACAAGTTCATTTCGCTGGCGGCAGGGGCCATTGGGAATTTGTCTAGGTTCAAACCTGTAACCATAGAGATGTCGCGCGGAGTTTGAGGTCCGCTTCCGACGCAAAGAGCGGCTTCATTAACGGTCGTCGCTTCCGCCAATTCGTCTACAACTGTTTCAGTGTCATTACTGGCGCAGGCTGCGAGGGTAAGAGTAGAAGCGCTGATAAGCGCGATTAGGGTCGTCTGTTTCATGTTTTATCTCTTTGATCTGCGGGGTCGCTTGTTCGTTCGCCGCTCTCGCAAATATTTACGATTAGCGGAAAGATAAAGATTGAATAATATGTATTGGTTTTTCCTATACTTTAGAGGGTCTCCCCAAGAGAACGCGAAAGGATATACAGAACGCGAGTCTGATAAAGTGCCTCAAAGGTTTACATGTCTGGCGGCAGGTTCCAGCGTCATGTCTCCTCCTAAAGGGAGGCGGGGACGTTATATTTTGGGGATCAAGTTATGAAGCGACTCTTTTTAGGGGCGGCACTGATTGCGCTGACGGCTTGCAGCGCCGAAAATGCAGAGCCTGATACCCAGTCGGCATCGACTGATGCTCCCGTTCTTAATGCGTCAACATCCAGCCGCGCCGCTCCGAACCCGACCCGCAACGTCTATTTTGGCGAAACGCACGTCCATACAAAGAACAGTTTCGACGCCTATATTTTCAATGTTCGGGCGACGTTGGATGATGTTTATGACTTTGCCAAAGGCAAGCCGTTGACGCACCCCGGCGGCTTTGAAATGCGTTTGGATGGACCGCCGCTCGATTTTGCAGCGGCGACTGATCACGGCGCATATATGGGGATACTTCCGGCTTTGGATGATCCTGATAATCCACTCTCTCAACTGGAAATCGCGGATGGGTTGTTCGGAACCGATCCTGTCACAATCGTCAACGCGTTCCAGAAAATCGGCTCGTCCGTGCGCTCTGGTGTGCCGTTTGACGAGATTTATGACCGCGACCTGATTGACGATACGTGGGGGCAGGTGATTGCGACGGCGGATAAGCATTATGAACCAGGCGTGCTGACGACCTTTGCAGGCTATGAATATACGGCTGTGACAACCCGGGCTGAATTTGGCGACACATTTGGCGGCGGCAATTTGCACCGCAATGTGTTTTTTGAAAATACCGCGCCGGCGCGCCTTTTCTCTGTATTGGATAGTCCGAATCCCGAAGATCTTTGGGATTGGATGGATGGACAACGTGCAGACGGCCATGATTCCATCGCCATTCCGCATAATTCCAACGTCTCTGATGGACGCATGTTCGCGATGGACGCTTATGATGGTTCGGAATTGACGCCTCAGGCCGCGCAGCAGCGTCTTCGCAATGAACCGGTTGTTGAAATGACACAGGTGAAGGGGACATCCGAAACCCATCCGATGCTATCGCCGAATGACGAATTTGCCAGCTTTGAGATTTATGAGAGCTTGCTCGGAGTTTATGACATTGGTGTTGTGAAGGGCAGTTACGTGCGCGAAGCCCTCGCCAACGGCTTCGGTATTGAAGCGCGATTAGGCGTGAACCCGTTTAAATTCGGTATGATCGGTGCGTCTGATTCCCATGTTGCAGGCGGGGCTTTTGCCGAATCCGATTATTGGTCGAAAGTCGGCATTGTTGACGCCACGGCAGAAGACCGGGGCGTGGTACCGCCAGGCGGTGGACCCACATGGGAAGGTGTCGAGCGCGACGGTAATGCAGAAACTTGGTTCTCCCGCTGGGGCGCCTCCGGGCTTGCTGCAGTTTGGGCTGAAGAAAACACGCGCGAGTCAATCTTTGCCGCCATGCGCCGCCGCGAAACCTATGCGACATCCGGTCCGCGTATTCGCTTGCGGGTGTTTGGCGGAACAGATTTTACGGCTGATATGCTCAGCGCCCCGGACATGACATCGCAAGCCTATGCGCGCGGTGTACCTATGGGCGGCGAATTGGGCGGCGGCAAATTGTCCGTAGAAGGGACAACGCAGTTGCTAATCCATGCGGCCAAAGACCCACGCGGGACAAACCTGCAGCGGGTTCAGGTCATAAAAGTCTGGTATGATGGGGAGGCCAAAGAGCGTCTTTGGGATGTAGCCTGTTCTGATGGACTGAATCCTATTGATGGGCGTTGCCCCGACAATGGCGCCTCCGTTGACCTCGATAGCTGCGCAGTGTCTTCCGACGTCGGTGCGGGCGAGCTTAAAGCGGTTTGGACGGATCCGGAATTCGATGCGGCAATGAATGCGGCCTATTATGTTCGCGTGTTGGAGAACCCAACTTGCCGCTGGTCTACATGGCAAGCCAATGAAGCGGGCGTCGAGCGTCATCCGGATCGTCCGGCAACGGTGCAGGAACGCGCCTACAGCTCACCGATTTGGTATAGCGCGAAGTAGGGTTTTATCCCCGTCCTAATTGCCGGGGATGCTATTCGTTTTCTAAATTTTTGTTCTATAAAGTTTTGGGGACGATAATTTCCGAGGGCACTGTCTTGACGCGTAAACTTCTCCGCGATCCATTGATCCATTTTCTATTGCTCGGTGCGGCACTTTTTATCTTTCACGCTATTTGGTCGCATTTCGTCACGCGTGCTGACCGTCAACTGATCGTTGATACGCGCGAAATTGCGCGCCAATCCGACCTATTCATGATCGAGAATGGCCGCCCGCCGAGTGATGCGGAACTCCAAGGCATTATCGTCGCTTATGTTGAAGAAGAAGTCCTCGCGCGCGAGGCGCAAGCCTTGGGACTCGACGCGGATGATACGGTGGTGCGCCGCCGCCTCGCGCAGAAAATGCGGCTTCTAACGGATGCAGGCCTGATTGATCCGCCGCCCACCGCAGATTTACAAGCGTGGTTCGATGCACGTCAGGACGACTACGTCAGGACGGAACGCCGGATGATCCAACATGTGTTCTTCTCCGATGACCGTCGCAACGACCCAGTTGCGGACGCGGTGGCTGCAGATTTGTCCGATTGGACCCGCGTCGGTGATCCGTTTATTATTGCGCGGCAGTTGGGGCCTGTTGACCGCCTCAAAGTCCAGCAGGATTATGGCGGCGCGTTTGCGCGTGCGGCGTTTGAAACGGATACAAATGTCTGGTCGGGTCCTGTGCGTAGCCCGTTCGGTATTCACCGCCTTCGCGTGATCGATGTTGTTGCCAAAGTGGAGCCCGGATTTGCGGATGTTCGTGCGGAGGTTCTGGCCGATTGGATGGACGACGCCCGCCGCGCCCGCGCTGTGCAAACCGTTCGCGACCGCGTTGCCAAATATGACGTGATTGTCGAAGAATGAGACGCCTGATTGCGTGTGTTCTTGGGCTAACAGTCTGGCTCTTCGCTGGGACAGCGCTCGCGCATGAAGTCCGTCCAGCGCTTCTGTCTTTGGATGGTATAGGGGACGGCTATGCGGTGACGTGGAAGCAGCCTGTGAATAATGGCCGCCGCCTGAAACTAACGCCTGTTTTCCCGGAGAGCTGCAAAACGACGCCACCGACAATTACGCTTGACGGCGAGACCGTGGTGGAGCGCTACACTCTCAAATGCGCGCTTAACGCGGGTGAAATTCGTATTGATGGGTTAGAGCGAACGCTGACAGATGTCTTTGTGCGCATCAACGAAGCGGACGGCTCCACGCGGTCTGCGCTCGTCAAACCGTCTGATCCGGTGATGGATTTAACCGTCGAAACACCGCCCCCCGCCAATGCCTACTTCGGCGAAGGAATCCTTCATATCGTCATGGGCTGGGATCATTTGCTTTTTGTTTTGGGCCTGTGTCTGCTTGTCTCTCGCCGGCAAGTGCTCGGTGTCGCGACGAGTTTCACCCTTGCGCATAGCCTGACGCTTGTGGTCTCCGCTCTAGGCTTATTCAGCCTGCCGTCGCGTCCCGTGGAAATACTCATTGCGGCGTCCATTCTGCTCTTGGCGATAGAAATCATCCGCAAATGGCGCGGGGAAGAGGGCCTAACTGCGCAGCGGCCTTATCTTGTTAGTTTTGGTATTGGTCTCTTGCACGGGCTTGGTTTTGCGGGGGCGCTCGCCGATTTAGGTTTACCTAAGGGGCAAGAGTTGTTGGCGTTGGTTTTGTTTAACCTCGGCGTGGAAGCGGGACAGTTTGCGATTATCGCGGCGGCGCTGTTGATTGGGTTTGTGGGGTATCGCCTCGCGCCCAAGCTCACCCGTCCAGCGGCGACGCTGGTCACTTACGGGATAGGGTCCATCGCGGCGTTCTGGGTGATTGAGCGGATGGCGGGCTATATCGTTTAGGCTGCAAAGCATTCCGATATCATAAAAATGGCCGTATTAAGGCGGCGCGCGTTACAAATTCTTATCTTGTGATATCGCGCTGTAGGCTTGATTATTCGACCTCGCTTACGTCCATAAAGACGTCGCCATTAAAGGGTGAGAGAATGATCAAACATATCTTAATCACCACAGCGCTTTTGCAAGCTGTGTCGGCGTCGGCCTGCGTCGCGCAGCCAACGACTGCGATAGGAACGGTTTTTTGCCAAGCGGAAACAGCGTCTAACAAGACGCCGCTCACATTAATGGCGACCAGTTTTTGCGGTGATGTCCAAGACGCCTTCACGCAGGCACTTGGAAGGCCAGTCCTCTTTGCATCTGAAGAGGATGCGGAATGGGCGATTACGATTGGTGTGTCGGCATATCGCGCCGATGCCCTTATTCTTCATCGCCCGACAGCGCAGACTGAAACGCTGCAATTTGACATCATGGACGCGTCACTAACGCCTGATCGTTTACGGCCTTTTGCGAATGATGTCGCATCCCTCGCGGTGGGTCTGCGGCATACGCATAGAGGCGATGTTAAGGACAGTTTGAAAGAGTAGTGATAAATCGCCTGGAACTGAACTACAGTTCACCCGGTATAATTGTATCGGCCAATCTGTTATACTGAGAGGCCGAGGGAGAGAATTTTATGTGTATCGTCTGTGCATTATCCGAGCCGTCCCGCTTTGACGAGCTGAATCATCCGCATGAATATACGGATGGTGTTCAGCATGACGCCATTATTCTTGCACCGTCAGATGACGCGGACGCTGCGCCCGGAAGCGACGTTTCTTTTGCCGACATTCCCGCAGACACAAGCACTCTGGCGGTTTTAAATGTCGGTACAGCCTACCAAGGTGATATTGAAACCGATGGGGATGTTGACTGGATCAAGGTCACATTAACCGAAGGCACGACCTATAATTTCGTCGTCGAAGGCCGTTATAATTGGGGTCCTTGGACACTGGATGATCCTGATCTTCAAATTCTCGACTCCAGCGGAACTGTCCTCGCGAGCGATACGGATTCCGGCTGGGCATTCGATGCTCAGCTGTTCTTCACAGCGGCAACGTCCGGCGATTATTATCTAGCGGTTAACCGCGGCAGCCAAGGCCCGACGACGGGCACCTATGAAATTGAAAGCGAAATTATTACGCAAGACCCCGGTGCAGATATTGCGTCTGCGGGCGTGTTAACGGTTGGGGCTGAAACTCGTGCGGCGATTGAAACAGCTGCGGATGCGGACTGGTTCGCCTTCAACGTTGAAGCTGGGAAAGATTACTCCATCACCGCAAAAGGTGTGTTCTCCGGCGATGCCTATTCGCTGTCCGATAATAAAATGACGATCTATGATGGCGCAGGTAATGTCGTTTATAGTGATACAAATGGCGCGAATACATATGATGCCAGTATCGGTTTTACAGCGACAGAAGACACGACTTATTATGTTTCTGTCGAAGGTGAAAATGGAGAGATCGGCGCATATGGTCTCAGCGCTACAGAGATTGAAAACTTCACAAATGACCAAATTGCGTCGCAGCTGACCAATGGATATTGGGGGGGAACGCAGCGGTCATGGGACCTCAGCGGCGGCCGTAATATTACGGTCGATATCACGGCTCTGACGTCATATGGTCAGGACACAGCGCGCTACGCTCTGCAAACGTGGACAGACGCGATTGGCGTTACATTCACCGAAGTCACTTCTGGTGCTCAGCTGACTTTCGATGATGAGCAGAGCGGCGCTTATGCTAGCTCAAGCGTCTCGAGCGGTACGATCACATCTTCCTTCATCAACGTGAATAAGACGTGGTCTGGCGTCACAAGCTTTGCCTACAGCAATTATCTCACTCAAACATATATTCACGAAATTGGCCATTCTCTTGGATTGGGTCATGGCGGGAATTATAACGGCTCAGCGAGTTACGGAACGGATAATCTCTATTCCAACGATAGCTGGCAGGCGACGGTTATGTCTTACTTTAGCCAGAGCGAAAACACGGCTGTTGATGCGTCATTCGCTTATGTCATTACGCCGCAACTGGCCGATATTATTGCGGCGCGGAATCTCTACGGTACGGCTGACTCGGCGCGCACGGGTGATACGATCTACGGCCTAGGCAATGATACCGGTAACGGGGCTTTTAACTTCGATCTGGCGAATGTTAGCTTCACTATCGTTGATGATGGCGGGATCGATACAATCGTTGCAGGTCTATCCAGCGACGCGGTCATTAATCTTGTGGCAGAGACATTCTCTAGCCTAAACGGCGAAAGCAACAATGTCGCCATTGCGCGCGGCGTCGTGATCGAAAATGCCACGGGCGCGGCAGGTAACGACACGATTACGGGCAATAGCGCCGATAATATTTTGATTGGCAATGGCGGCGATGACACATTCGTTGGCAATGGCGGTTCAGATCACATTGACGGCGGTGCGGACACAGACGTGATCGTGCTGAGCGGCTCCATCCTGACAGATTACACGGTGATCTCAATTGGGACGAACGCGTTCCTGATCATGGATATGAATTTGGCCGACGGCAATGATGGCTTGATCACAACGCAAGATGTCGAAAATTATCGCTTCGGCGACACGACGGCTGCTTTGGCTGAGACCTCAACGGCTTTCAATACAGTTGATGGTGATGACGGCGTAAATTCGCTCAATGGTACCAGCGTAGCGGATGCAATTGTCGGCTTTGGCGGCAATGATGCGCTTTATGGCTTTGAAGGCGAAGATATTCTGGTCGGCGGTGAGGGGAATGACAATCTCATCGGCGGCGCGGGAGCCGATATTCTCATGGCCGGCGCAGGGGATGATTATCTCTATATCGATGGCAGCGACACAATTGTGTCGGGCGGGGCAGGCTATGACACTGTCGTCGCAGACCTGTATAATGGCGGATTGATGCTTCTCGACTTGGAAGCCGCGGGCATTGAACGTGTTTTGGGGTCCAATGAAAACGACCGGATCGACGCAACGCGGTCGGACACAGGGGTTGTGATCTATGGCTTTGGCGGTGCGGATTTGATCCTCACGGGCGATGGCGATGATTATATCTATTTCGACAATGAGGATCTTCTGAATGGCGGCGGCATTCGCGCCAATGGTGGTTTCGATTGGCTTTACAATAATTCCTCATCCAGCTTCACAGATACGCTGACCGTCAACATGGGCGTGTTGCAAGTCGAAGGTTATTACGGCTCCAACAATGCTGAAATCATCGACGCGTCGCTGCAAGGCTCATCCGTGACCATCTATACCAATCTCGGCGCGGATCAGGTTACAGGCGGATCTGGCGGCGACTATATTTATGTCACGTCGGAGACAGCTAGCTATGTTGGCGGCGCAGGGTACGATTATCTTATCTATAATACATTCGATGGCTCTGGCCTGACGGCGAACCTGACGGCAACGGGCTTCGAAGGCGCTGTCGGCCGCAATGGCGATGATAGTTTTGATGCGTCCGGCAATACAGTCTCTGCCTCGCTTTATGGCGCGGGCGGGAACGATACGTTGATTGGCGGCTCGGCGACCGACTATTTCTACGGCGATGCTGGGAACGATACCTACACAGGCAACGGGAATACGGATTACTTCCTGCACGACAATACGTTCGGCAACGATACAATTACGGACTTTGCCATCGGCACGGACGTGATGATTGTACGGACAGCGGGCGTGGCGGATATGGGCGACATTGTTATCACGCAGGACGGCGCGGACGCATTGCTGACCATGGGCGCGAACTCGATCCGGCTCACGGGCGTCACAGCCGCGAACCTCACGGCCGGCGACTTCATCTTCGCGCCGACAAGCGCGGAAGCACCGGACACGGGTCCAACAACGCCGGATAACTCAGAGGCCAGCGCGCAAGAGAAAGCCGACACGTCAGACGCGGAAAATGTCATGTTAGACGACTTTGCAGAACTGGAGCCCCAGAGTGCCGACGACAGTCAGGTCACGTCAGTTTCGGGTGAGGTGGATATGGCTTTGGTTGCTATCTCTGTCTTCAATCTCGACGCGTTTGATGACTATATGAATATCCTGTTTGAAGGAAGCCAGACATTCGACGCGGCGCTGTTCTAGGCGAGGCCATCCAATTCCTTCTGAGTGCTCAGCCGAAGTTTCGTCCTGTTGATAAAACTTGCACCTTTTTTGCGGGGATAGGCGTATACAGTACAGGGAGCACCTTTGCGTCAGCTATTCAAATGCGTAAGTGTCGCGACCATATGTTGGCGGCAATCCATGCTTCGAACACTGATTTATAAGCGCAAAGGCGACTTTATGGCGATCCAACGGGACCCTCAGACCCCAGTTAAAAAAACATGGCTGGCGAATGGGGGTAAAGTTGCCGCGCTTATGGCGACGTCTGTTTTATTAGCGGCATGCGGCGGCGGAAATTCGGCGCCGCCTCCCGTTGTTACTCCGCCCGTCGTTGTTGTTCCGCCGACTCCGCCCGTGCAAGCGGCAACATGTGAGGGCGCTAGCGAAATTCCGTTTACACGATTTGGATCGGAAAAATCGCCGCTAACGCTCACGGCGCAAAATAATTTCTGTGTTGGCGCCAGTGGAGAGTCGCTCGATTTCGGTCGGGAGATTCCGACCTTCGAGAGTATCGTCGCCGATGAAGAGCGGGTTTATTACGCGCGTGAGCCGTTCACGAGCTATCTATCCGTTCGTGTTTTTAATGGAGTAGATCTCGCAAAATTGACGCTTCCGGACGATCAGAGGCAGGCTTTGCATCCTGAGCATGCTTTTACGCTTGGAGGGCGACATTTCTTTATCGCCTATAATGTTGAAACATCCATTCCTTCAGGACGTCAGTTCGGTCAGCTCTCCGAAGGATTGAGTCTTTGGCGCGTGGATGATGTCGGGGCGGGCGCGAACGCTGTTCTGTCCGTTGTTCCCAATATCGATTTTCCGGGCGGCATGGAGGCGAACCTTTACAGCGTGGATTATCAAAACGGCCGCGCCGTTTGTCAAAATATGGACTGCCGCCTTTTGACCGTTGATGGCGGCGGCGGGGTTACAGAAAGCGCTTTGCCGATTAATTTGAACAGTGCGGATTTCTCTCCGATTGTTGTTGAACTGGCCAGCGACGGCACATCGGCCTTTGCCTTGATCAAACGCGAATTTGATGACCGCTTACAACCTCGACCGACGGCTAATGATCCAATTTTCTTTATCTGTCCGGTTGGGACAGGCGTGGCTTGCACAGAATGGCAACAAGGCGGAACACCTTTTGACCTGACTGTCACGAACGGTGCTTTTGCCGTGCGTTCTGCGACGTCAGCTGACGAGCGGGCCGAGATGATGCGTTTTGATCTGGAACGGCTTCGCCAAACGGGTGTGACGACTTTGGGCGAGAATAATGTCGAAGGGCGCCTGGCATGGAGCGCGGTTTACTATTTGAACGGTTTGACAACTTTGGCGGCGGAGTCGTCCGGTTTGGGCGCAAGTTTTGCTTCGCTTCGTGATGACGCAGATACGCGGTTAGAATTATCTCTCGATTTGATCGCCGAACAATTCGGACAGCCAGATCCAGGAATGTCGTCGAAGCGATATTCCCTCAACCGAGAATCGACGGTCACCCTGTTGCATATCTCTCGTATTGGGAGGGCCTTGCTGAGAGCCGAAGAGCTTGGCGTGTATCAAATCACTCAAAATCGAGATGCGATTTTCGCTGAAATGCTCCCAACAGCGGATACGCTTGAACAGGTTGTGACAGACCCAGCGACGGGCCGTGTTGAATTTCGTATTAAGCGCGACGCACCTTTCTACTCAGACGGGGCCAACACGCCGTGGAACTTTCAGAATGGTTGGACAGATAGTCTTGCATTTTTAAACCGGGTCCGCCCTGATTTAACAGGCTCATTCAGATCTGTTGCGCAAAGTATGATCAACCAATTCATTTTGGATGAAGGATTGGCAGCGCTACCGAATGATTGGAATTATAGCGGCGGGGATTTCTTCAACGGCTGGACGGCCGCCGATGATATTTCAACCAATACGCCTGATTTTCCGGGCGATAAAATTAACACGGCGACGGCCCATATTTCCTATCGGGCTATGGATGCTGTCGCTTTGATTGAGGCAGATCGCGAAGGGTTTGTGACGCTCGATCCGGCGCTTCGCTCGCATATTGGCGATTTGGTCGATCAAGCTTACGTCTATCCTTTTGTCATGGAAGCTTTCGCCGCCGATGGACGGACGTTAAATATGCCCGACCACCTCGCGCAGAGTTACCGCCGGATTAGCTATGCCTATGATTTGCAATCCGCCGCATGGGTGATGTCGCCCTAGAGAGGCGGTATCTCCGAGAGTAAAAGGCCGCCTTTAGGCGGCTTTTTTATTGCCTTTGACGGCGCGAGCGACGCGAAGGCCGCGCTTGATCATATTGACGGCTTGGTCCTTGGCGAATTGGCTGGACCATGCAGCGGGTTTGTTTGTCCAGCGCTCTGGGTGGCAACTGACCATGATTTTATCTGCGCGTGTGTCGCGGATGAACTGGCAGACATCCGGCGTTGTTTTCACATCGGGAAATAGATCGGCATTGCCAAGCTCGTCCCGCAGGTTCGCGCTGGTTTCGCCAAAGGTCCGGCCGGAGTCGGTGAAGAAAGCAAAACCTGAATAATCCTGTGACATAATGCAATCTTTGAGGCCGTAATCCTCAAACGAGATGTGGTCCCAGATGGTCATGTTATTGTCGCGCGAGAGCGGGCTGCCGTGCATACAGATGGTGCCGACGGTCACGCCTTCGATGGCGTTTAGGCGCGCAATTTGTTCTTCGAAATGCGCCTTCGCGGCGGCCAGATCGTAGCGTTTGGCGTACCAATCTTCATAGTGGTAACCGACTTCGTGACCCATGGCCGCGATTTCACGAATGATGTCTTCGTCAAATGAGCTAGGAACGTAACGGAAGTAATAGCTAGCGCGGACACCGCGTTTGGCTTCTTCGCGTGCCATATCGAGCGCTTGTCCGGGGCGGCGGTCCACATCGTGACGGAGCACGATGAACGGCGTATCCAGCTTGCCATCGAACAGGTCGCTCACGCCGCCGACATTATAGCCGGATTCGAGACCTGCATCGACGATGTCGCAGAATTTTGAGAGTGTGAAGTCCATTGCGTTGGCTCCTTAAAGAACGAGTTTGATGCCCAGCATCGTCCGGCTCAAAGTCCAGAGCAGGATCACGGATGCCAGATAGGCGCCCGATGTGGCGAGGGCGGCTCCCCAAATCCCGAAGCTTGGGATCAGAAGGATGTTGAGGATGATATTCGCGAATAAAATGCCAAGGCTATAGAATGTATGCAAGCCGGGCCGTCCCGCCTGTGAGAACAACATATTATAGACCATGAATCCTGAGCAAATGGTGATGGCTCCCATAAGGGTCAGCATAGCGGGCAGGGCGGCGTGATAGACGGGGTCTGCCAGAACGAGGTCGACAAAGTAAGGAAAGACGAACCAAGCAATGAGTGAGAGCACCGCCATGAAGGGCGTGAACAAAAGAACCGTTTTACGGCTCAAAGATCGCAGGCGATTGATGTTCCCGTCCACGACGTAACGCGTGATGAGCGGGTTGATATTATTGCGGATAGCGAAGATGGCTTGGCCGACGCCTTCAGCAACAAGCGCCGCGACCGAGTAAATCCCTGCCGCTTCCGCGCTCATATAAAAGCCCAGCATAAGAACATCGACGCGAGTATTAAGTTCCAAAATCGCGCCCGACAGGAAAATCTTCAATCCGAACAGCAAATGAGACAGAGTCCATTTTTCTTGGCTCGGATCATCCCCACGTCCCAATGTGCGGTAAGCGTAAAAGCCGAGCACAGGCATCAGGATCAATTCCGACAGGGTGAAGACGGCGGGCAGGTATTGCGCGGGAACGCCCTGCAATGCGAAGGCCGCAAAGCTGGCGAGCACGATGATATAGCGAAGGCTCTGTAGGATCGCGAAGGCCCGCATATGGCGCGCACCGTTCACGATGTTAAACAGACCCTTATTGATCGAAAACGCCCAGAGGCCCGGTAGGATTGAGAGCAAGGCGATATCAACACCTGGCGCCGTATCTTCATAAAGGCGTCCGATCAGCGGCGTTGCGGCCCAGACGAGCAGGGTGACAGCTGTTGATATGATGGCAATGGTCGCAATGCCGGTTAAGGCGGCAGAGCGGCTCGATCCGGCATTGCGGCCATGATGTTCTGATACGGCGCGCAAGATTGAGAAGTGAATGCCAAATGTGCCGAATTGTGAGGCAAAGATAAAGATCGCGAAGACGATGTTGAAAATGCCGAGTGCATCAGGTGAATAGAAACGCGCAATCGCAAAGTTGAGCAAAAGCCCTGCGAAGGCGAGAAACCCAAGACTCAACAAGTTCCAAATCACACCGGATTTCAAACCGGCTTCGGTATTGTCCGGCGTCTTGATCGCCGCTTCAGTGATGTCCGCGCCCGTTTCCATACTCGCCCTCTATGCCCCCATAAGGGCTGTGCAAAGTCCGGTCTCGTCAAACGGGCCCGGTCCAAGCCGTCTTCGCCTGAGTGCCAAACGATAAAGATCATCTGGCAGGAGAGCGGTTGTGAGGGCTTGGATGACTTCGTGTTGATGCTGCCAAATTAAAGACCGCACCCCTTCATCAGGTGTCGGCGCATAGAATATGTTCAGATCGGAAGGAAGCCTGTTTTTCAGGGCGCTGCGGATGCGTAGTAAATGCGGTGTACTGCTAACAAGGGTGAGGGACGTATAATCCTCACGCGCCGCGATGCGGGCGAGGGCATCAATATTGCCGATTGTATCAAAGGATCCGCGACCAATGCGCAGCTGGTCTTGCGGAATGCCAGCGTCGGCCGCGCGGTCTCGCAGCACAGCCGAGCCGAAATAGTCCTGCCGAGGACGACACCCCCCAACAAAAACAAGAGTCTGGACGCGGTTTGATTGATGCAATGACACGGCGGTGTGCAATCGAGCGTCATCGGCCGGGTGACTGAAGAAAACGACAGCGGCGCCGGACGTCATTGTATCCGGCGCGGGTGGCAGGACCGCGAAATGTGACCGCCCGATAAAGACGCCAACTGCGACAGCGTTCAAAACGAAAGCGCCAAGAACCAGTCGAAGCAAGAGGATGAAAATTTTGCGCGACATTCGATCTTTCATGTTAGCCTTTTATTTTGGCCTGTTCCAAGCATACCCGTTCGGGTTGCCATTGGTCCGTAACGGCATTAGAGACTGCCGCTGATGCGGCCCGTGAAAGCGGGGCCGAACAAGGGACGCACGTGACTCCAGATCTTTTAAAGTTTTTGCTGGTGCTCGCAAAGGCGGGAACCATCTTTCTCATCTACCTTATATGCGCTGTCGGCGTGTATGCGCTATTCCGTCGTGCCGTCAAATCAGCAGACTATGCCGGCGTCTTATTTGGGATTTCTATGGTCATAGGCCCCGTGTTGATGAGCTGGATTTTGACCATGATGTTGATTGCGATGCCGGGGCAAACGCGACTCTTTTATGTGCTCGGCCCTGTTGTTCCATTTGCAGTGCTTGTCGTGCTCTTCAGTAAGGGGCTGGTCGATAGTTTGAAAGCCCATGTGGGTAATTGGCGAAAGCTGTTTGATAGCGGTATTGAGCGGGCGGCATGGACAGTTTTCGCGCTGTTCATATTGTTCGTAACACTCGGCGCTGTTTTGACACTCGCGGCGTCTACGCCCATTCACGGCAATGACTCGATTGAATATCAGATCGTCGCTTGGACAGTCTCGCAATCGCTGGATGCCAGTATTTATCCGATTGTTGATCTGGAGACGGCGAACGGCTTTAGCGCCCCGTGGACTCATCCGATGGGCTATATCAATCTGCTGACTCACGCTTATTTAGTTCAAGGGTTTGGCGATACGTCCGGCGTGGCCCGTTTCGTTGCGCCTTATTTTGGGTTTGCTCTGATTGTTTTAATGATGGGCTTTGGGGGCTTCCGCAATGTTATGGCCGGCGTCGTCTCCGCCGTCTTCATGATTTGCACGCCGATTTTCTTACATTTGATTGTTCAGGTTCACATTGATCCCATCCGCCTCGCGACACTTACAGCGGCAATTGCCGCGATCTGGATGGTGTCACAGCTTGATAGTTGGCGTTTGATGGTGTTGGCGGGGATCACAGCGGGCTGCGCGATGTTCGTTCACTCCATTGGAATCCTCACTCTACCGCTTGCGATCCCGACATATATCTTGATTGCGCGGCGTTTTGGTTTCGTGAAACATACAGTCCGTATTGTCGTCATCTGCGCGATTGCGATTGGTATGCTTACGCCCCGTTACGCGATCAATCATGCGCAATTCGGGAGCCTCGTCGCAGATAGTGTCGAAGTCTGGGAAATGGAAAAAATCGCGGTCGCCCATACGCGCCTTGTGACGCGATATATGGAAACAACGCCGGATAAAATCGTCAATGGCGCTTTGATGGGGCTGAGCGAAACCACTTTGTTCGGTTGGTTCCAACATATCTTCTTCATCGCGCTGTTCATCTTGATCCTGCGGACGCTGATGATGCTACGCCGTGAAAAACGGAACCCGTTCCGAGAACTGATTAATCAACGTTGGCGTGAATGGGGCGATCCGTCCTTGGCGGCTCTGTTTGCCGCGCTCGGCTATATTGCGATGATGGTTCTTACCGTGATTATGGGGTCTGATTTGGCTGTGAAAAACGCGCGCTACGTTATGACGATGCAGCCTTTCGTGGTTATGTTTGCTGCTCGGTATTTGGTGCTCATCTACTTTGATCGCTTCGTTCACGACACGGACGCCGAAAACAAAAAAGGGTTGATTCCCAAGGTGAGCGTTGATCGTATTGCTGTCGATAAGGCGGCCCAGTCATGACCGAAATTGTCATTCCACCGCGCGGCAATACTAAAAAAGTGCCGCTGCATAAGCGCGTCAATGTCGACATTGACGCGGATGCCGTAAAAGCGCGTTTCTGGTCCAAACGAACAATCATTTGGATTATCACGCGTTTCGTCTTGTTTGGCGTCCTGATGAGTTGTCTCGCGACGACGGCGCGTGTCGCGTCGACCTATTTCGCGGTCTATCCGGTCTCTCCCATGTTGCTTGTTAGTCCCGAAGACGAACGGTGGGAAATGTCATCCTACCCGATCGTTCGTTTGGTCCGTTTCATCAATCAAAATGTTCCCGTTGACGCGCGCATCATGGTTTTCCGTCAGTCCGATATTGCCTATTATACCGATAATCCTATCGCGACATTTACTGATAATAATTATGCGGAATTGTTTAAAAAAGACACGCCTGAGGAATTGCATGAAGCTTTGCTTGAGCGCGGCATTCAATATGTCGCGTTGCCAGCTTACGGCAAAGCAGAGGTCAACCGCTCTGCGTTCAAGCCGCTACTGAATGACGGGCGCTATGCGGTCTTAGCGTTTGAAGCGGACGGTGACCGCTTGTTTAAAATTTTGGATGAACCGATTGATTTTGTCCCGTTTGTCGCCCCGGAACTTGTCGAAATGGTCGCTGTTGAGGCAATTTCAACTTTGGACACTGAGAGTGGTGATGTTGAGGGGCAGGGGAGCACCGAAAGCCTTTCGTCCGAAAACCTTACTGCGGCTTCAAACATCCCTCTCAGAGGCGCGTCATCAGTTGAAGCTTTAGACGAATTCAATGATGCTGAGCCGTTGGATCAAAATTACACTTACACTCGAGTTCGGGATGTTGACTTTACGTCGATGGATGAAGTGCGTCCGTGGACGGCGTTTATAAGATCACTAGGTTTCTTTAAAACGTTATATTTCGGCCAACCGGATTTATATAAGCCTGAGACAGGCGTTGAAAATGCGGTCGTTCGGATAGAGCGTGAGCGCCCTTTCATAGCCCGAAAATATCTTGTCGATATTTTGCAAGCTTGGCCGTTCCAAGCGCAGTATTCGCCTATTGTTCGGGCAAAAACTGAGTTTCCTGTACAAAATGGAACTTACCGTATTTCCGGCGAAGTCGAAGCGGACGGTAAGGTTGATCTTTATATCCGTATCACGGTCTTAAGTGCCGATCAGGTTACAAAAACTTTCCAATGGCTCTTATGGTCTGAAGTGCTCGACGGAGAGACAGCTCAAGTGCAAGGCATGACCGCCATCGCGATTGCAGAGCTGGATCAACTCCGAAATAATTTAAAGTCGACGGACTCGGCTATGCTTTACTTTACTTTGGAGCAGGGCGGCTATCTCGAAGTTAAAGACCTTGTTGTTGACCGTTTGGATGCCAACGGACAGGGCGGAGCATTCTCCACGCTCGTTGAGCAACGTAGCGATGCTTATGTGGATGGCTGGACGCTTGAGCAGTTGACGTCAGTGGTCGGCTACGCGCGCCCATTGGACATTTTACAGGAAAATGAGCGCGGCGAGATATTGTTCAAACAAGTCTCGGCCAACTCTGAAACCGTTTTCTCGCCGCCGTTTATTTTGGATGATGAACAAGTTGATGTTCTTGAGGTGTTGAATTTGGAGCGCCGCGGGCAGCAAGCCCCGCCGCAGCTTAATGCAAAGTTCAAAGCGGGCGGGAATGGTTCCTTGAAAGTTGGCTTCTTCGGCACTTGTTCGGATGGAACACCCTTTGGTTTGGATTTGCGGACATACTCACTTGACCCTGACGGTATGGCGCTCGCGCCGAGCCGTGAAGCTCAGTGCGTGCCGAGCATGGTGCGCGTCGCGTTTACGCTAGACCGCGACAAATTTCTTTACCCACCTAATTTCGAACGCGGTCTGGCCAATCTGTCGGATTTATCCATGACGATGACACTTTGGGCCAATGATGGCCAACAGCGTGTCGTTGCGCTAAGGGCTGCGCCAGAACTATCAACTCTCGACATTAAGGCGACCACAGAGTCGTCAACCGACTTGGGTCTTCCTGACCTCATCATTCCCAATTTCGACCGTTAGACCGGCCGCATTACACTCACGATAGGATTTCAACCGTGTATAAGAATAAGACGCTCGCAGCGGTCATCCCCTGCTACAATGAAGAAACACAAATCGGGAAAGTCGTTGAGACTATGCCCGATTATGTCGACCATATTGTCATTATTGACGATTGCTCTCCGGACCGGACTGCCGAGGTTGTGCGCGAACTCAAGAAGGCTGATGATCGTGTCGTTCTGATCCGGTTGGAAGAAAACGAAGGCGTCGGCGGCGCGATTGCAGCGGGCTACGAATGGGCGCGTGATAATGACATGGATATGGCCGTTGTCATGGCGGGCGACGGACAGATGAATCCGGATGATATGCCGGTTCTGCTCGACCCTGTTGTTGACGAAGGTATCAACTATTCCAAAGCGAACCGCCTTATCGTGTCGCGCTCTATCGACAAAATTCCGTTCAAACGCTTCTTTGGTAACTCGGTTTTGTCCCTCATGACCAAAGTGGCGTCCGGGTACTGGCACATTTCGGATAGCCAAACAGGCTATACGGTTGCCGACAAAGAAGTCCTTAAAACCATCGAATGGCAGGATATGTATAAGCGTTATGGCCAGCCGAACGATCTGTTGATCAAGCTGAACGTCCATAACTTCACGGTTCGCGACGTTCCGACGGAGCCTGTTTACAATGTGGGCGAGAAGAGCGGCATCAAAATCAGCCGCGTAATCTTCACCATTTCCAATATTTTGGGCAAAGGTTTCTTCTGGCGGATGAAGAACAAATATATCATTCGTGATTTCCACCCGCTTGTGCTGTTTTACATGCTCGGCCTGTTCCTCATGTTCATGTTCTTGGTCTTCGCAATTCGCGTGATCTGGATGTTGATTGCCACAGGTGATGCGCCTTTAATCTCGACGATCTCCATGTTCTTCGCGTTTACATCAGGCATTCAAAGCCTGTTCTTCGGCATGTTGTTCGACATGCAGGATAACCGGAACTTGCGCTAAACTTATCAGGCGTCCGCTGCCGTGGACGCCTCTTGATCGAAAGACTAAGAACGGGCGATCTAACGGGTCGCTCGTTTTTTTATGAGCGATGGATTGTGTGGAGATGGAGGGTGAGATGAGTCAAGCAACATCGCTGCATATCCTTCTGATCACGCGCCACTATCCGCCTGAAGTGTCCGGCGGCGCGCGCCGTCCGTCTGCATTTGTAGGCGAGATGCGAAAGCGGGGTCACCGCGTGACTGTTGTGACTCCGTTTGAATTAAACGACCCTGACCATGTTCACGTTTTCAACGCGGCGATTGATCGTGGCTATCAAGCAAGCTTGATACCGACGGACGGTAAGGGTCGGCCACCCAATATGATGCAAAACGTAAAGTCATGGGCGCGCCGCTGGGCATATTGGCCAGATCCAAACATTGGTTGGGCCAAAGCGGTTGTAGCCAATGCGGACGTTAAAGAGTTGCGTCCCGACCTTGTGATGACCACAAGTCCGTCGGAATCCACCCATTGGGCGGGAATGACGCTCGCGTCTGTTTGGGGTTACCCGTGGGTCGCAGAGTTTCGGGACACGTGGATTGCGAACGCGCATCGGGTTGAGTTGAACCATTCGCCACTGCGTCGTTGGGTCGAAACACGGCTTGCACGGCGCTGGCTGCAGTCTGTATCGGCTGTTATCGGTGTGTCTGAGGCTGTGCTCTCAGACATAAGAGCGCTTGTTCCGGTGGATACGCCGTGTGTTGAAATCGGTCATTCCGCAACGCCGATGGCTGAGGCCGAGAGCAAGACCACGCTTCGGGGCGACCGGATTAATATCGTTCATACGGGTGGGTTTTCCAATTCCGACCCTAAGCGATCTCTCGCCGCGCTGTTGGACGTTCTAGCCACAAAGGCTGTAGAGCCACCCCTATGCCTTCACCTCGCAGGTACGCTCTCTGATGCGGAGATAGTGATGATCGAGGCCGCGCCTGTTGATGTCCGGCATCATGGTCAACTCAGCTTGGATCGGTCTCGGGATCTACAGCAAGCGGCCGATGCGCTGCTTCTCTGTGTGCCGGACGGGTCACACGCGATTCCGGGTAAGTTGGCAGAATATTGGCAAACCCAGGCGCCTATCCTGAGGTTTGGTTATTCACCATGGGTCGAGACGTTCCCTGAGGGTGCTTTAGAGCCACTAGAGACCGCGCTAAGCGGGTTGCGAAAAGGTATGGCTGTAACCGGGCGCGATGACAGATTTAGCCTGTCACACGCCATGAACGGCTATGACGCATTGATCCGGACAGTTGTCCGCGGCGGCATCAGTGGAAGAACGTGATGTAAAGCCAATAGAGGCCGGCTAGCAGGATGAATAATCCGACTGAGAACCAGCCGAAATGCTCTTTCATGATCTCTTCCGCTTTCGGGCCAAAGCTTTTCACGATGCCGGCTACAAGGAAGAACCGAAGTGACCGCGCCATGACTGACGCGGCCATGAAAACGGCGAAATTGATCTTCAGCGCGCCGCTCATGATCGTGATAACTTTATAAGGGAACGGCGTCAGCCCAGCCCCAAAGACCGCGAGCGCTCCGTATTCTTCAACCTTATTGGAAAATTCAATAACGCTGTCGGCTTTTCCTAACCGCTCCAAAAGCGGCATCGCAAGCGCGTCGAATAAGAGCATTCCAATCAGATAGCCAAAAATACCTCCAAGGACCGAGAACACGGTCGCTATGGTTGCTAACCGCCACGCTTTATGCGGCGCGGCTTGTACCATGGGGATAAGCATGATGTCGGGCGGGATCGGAAAGAACGAGCTCTCAACAAAACAGATGCCGGCAAATGTGCGTTCGGCATTTTTATGCCGTGCCGCGACTTTCACCGCTTCATACCAACGTTCAAGAAATGCGAGACGACCCTTCATAAGGACGGGCTAGTGACGGCTAGAGGGTTTGCCGTAAAGAAAATTCCGCCAAAAGCGGGTTTAAACCGCAGCAAAGCTATATGACCTCAGACTTAAGAGGAGTCTTAGCGGTATGACGCCGTCGCCATGTCCCGATCCAAAGGATGTGTTCTGAGCGCCAATTGGTCGCGAAGAAAACTGATCATCTTGGATTTGTCGATAACATGATCAACACCGAGAACTTTCGGGTCTTTCAAATACGGCACTTCGATATCATTCGAGATGATGGCCAATGTTGCCGTATTTATGGATGATGTAATGAAAGGAACCGAGAACTCTGCCGATATTTGGCCCGAGAGACGGTTGTCCAGCAGCACCAAATCATAGCTATATTGGTTAAGCAAATTGAAGGCCTCGCTGCATTTAAGCACGTGATCAACACACACATGGGCATGCGTCATTGCTTTGAAGATGCGTTGAATGATTTCCAACTCTTCGACTTTGTCATCGATCAGCAGAACATTGAATACGGGAGAATCGCACGGCATGGTGGGGTTCTATAAGCTCCTCAATTGTATGCGAGGCGTAACGGGGCGTATGGTTAACAAGATGTTGATGTTGCGCCTCCGTTTGAACAGCATAGGTATTGGTCATAGATACTGCGGCCGAGTGAAAAATAGTCAGCAACCGATGGGGGTTTGACGAAATATCCATTGGCACCGTGGGCCGTCGCCATGTCTCTGTCTTCAGCCTGTTCTGACCCTGAGACCATTAAAACAGGCAGGTCAGAGAGTTCTGGGATTGAACGGATCGCGTCTAAAACTTCAAACCCGTCCATGCCCGGCATACGTATATCGACAATTGCAATTTTTGGTGTCTCCTGAATAATTAAGTCTGTAATCGCGTGTCCGCTAGATAGTTCGGTAAATTCTAAATTAGAATGTTTGGAGGCAATCGCTTTACGGATCATTTTTCGATCAAAATCGCTATCATCGATAATGAGAACTTTATCCATTTTCAGAACTCCTTGCGCGGAATAATTTGACTTGAAAACAGCTGCCGGGCTTTTGCGTTTCAATAAGCTCAATCGTACCGCCATGTAGCGTGATAATTCGGCGGCATAGGGCGAGGCCAATTCCTGACCCTTCAATATCCATATGCGGTTTGGCACGACCGAACAAATCGAAAACCTGATCCGCAAAACTCGGGTCAATGCCGGACCCATTGTCTGAGATTGAAATCACCCAATATTGTTTCTCGGTTTTAGCCTTGATCTCGATTTTCACCGCTCGGTTTTCATTTCGATATTTGATCGCGTTGTTGATTAAATTGGCAAACACTTGACCGAGTAAAGCATCGTCCCCGCGGACGTGTATGGGGTGTTTTGGAAGAATCAATGTTCCGTTTGCGCTTTCAAGGGCGCTTTTCCCATCGTCTGCCACGCGGCGCAGAAGAGCGGTCAAGTCGACGGCGCCTAAGTCGACGCCTTCAGGTGATGCCCGCATGAATTTCAAGAAGCTTTTAATGAGTTGACGCATATGGCTAACACCTTGCGCAATATCGACGAAGTAAGCATTGGCTTCGTCCGGTAATTTATCGCCTAATTCCATCTGCATCAATTCGGCAGAAATTCCGATCTTACGCAAAGGCGCTTGTAGATCATGAGATGTGAGAGACGCAAAATCATCGAGGTTCTTGTTGATTGATTTCAGGATGGCCTCTTGTTCTTTCAATTCAGTGATATCCGTAGACACAACAAGTATGCGAGGACCGTCTTCTCCATCTACGAACGGTATTTTGTCCGTTTGAACCCAACGTTGTTCGCCAGAATCGGGTGTAAAAGGTTCGATCATGCCGCGAATGGGTTCTCCTGAATCGAAGACCTTTAAATCGGCAAGATGATAATCTTTGGCCGCCTCTCCGAAGAGATCATAAGTGTTTTGCCCCTCCACATCTTCAACGGCCATTCCCATTGAATCGGCTGCGGCCTTATTCAGCCGCAATATTTTATTCTTATCATCCTTATACCAGATTAGTGCCGGGACAGTATCCAAGACTGATCGAAGCTCGACCTGGAGAGTGTCCAGTTCTTTCTTTTGGGATTCAAGTTGATATTGAAGCGTCATTTCACGTGTGACGTTTCGGCTGACGGATTGGTAACCTTTTAAGACGTTGCTTTCGTCATACAGGGCTACGGTGGTCCAATGAAAGTAGGCTGCGTCGCCAAGATGGATCATAGGTTGAATAGACGTTGCGCTGGGCGTTTCCGGTGTCAGTGAGGACAGGTGTTGTCTAATACGGTCAAGGTTTTCCGAGTCCAATCGGGACACCATACTGAAACCAAGGATATCGTCCTTGTCCCGACCAAAGAAAGCCGCCGTCGCGTCATTGACGTATGTAAAGACCAAGTCAGTATCAAACCGACAGATGATATCTGGGTGGGTATCAAGGATTGAGTTTAAATAGGCTGGCATTCAGAGCACCAATGACGTGCTGACACTCTAATCCGCCGTATCTTAAAGGTCTGATAATTTTTTGAACGAGACGATGTCGCGGTTAGATTTGAAAGTATGAGGGCCTTACTTGAGTCCCTTATTCGCGTTTGCAAAATCGAACCACGCTAAAAATCCTGATTTTGAGCACTGAAATGAGCGCCCCATGTCGCATGTTCTGCAAGATTAGAGACATCGTAAGCAATGATAAAACTTTTTAAGCGATGCTTTTGTATAGACCTTAAGTGGATGATAAAGATATGACGCCGGCTCAGAAGTTAAGCCTTGTCGAAAAAGAGCTCGCTTTTGTTCGGGCGGAGTATGAGGAATATCTCTCTGCCATTTCCCACGATTTTGCTGGGCCGCTTCGGACTATGTCCGGATTTTCAGAGATCATCTTGAGCAAAAATGAAGGCTCATTTGATGAAGACACGAAACATCTCTTCGGGTTCATTATGGCGGCCGCAGCGGACGGCAAAACAATGCTGGATGATTTACGTCAGTTTTCTCAATTACAGCAAGAGACCGCAAAATTTGAAGCTTATGATAGTCAGGATTTGGTTGCGTCAGTCCTCGCGACGCTCACAGACTTATCCGAACGTCCGGGAATAGACATACATGTCGGCGACCTCCCTGTGGTGATGGGTGATAAAGCCCAAATGCATAGAGCGTTTTACGAAGTGCTGAAGAATGCGCTCCAATATCGTGAGCCTGATCAGGACACTGCGATCACAGTGACATCTCAAGATCATGATGAATGGGTAGAGTTTAGAGTTGGCGATAACGGGATCGGGGTTCCAGCGAATATGGACGAGAGAGTTTTCCAGGTTCTGAAACGAGGGGTTGTCTCAGATGACTACCCTGGACGAGGCATGGGGCTACCCATCGTCAGAAAAATTATTCACCAGCATGGCGGCACGGTTCAATTATTACGCGGTGTGCCGGAAAAGACCGTTTTTAGTTTTACAGTCTCTAAAAACCCCATTGTTATCTAGGCTTCAGTTGCTCAAAATAGGGTGGCCAAACTTAGAGTGTTTCGGACTAGTTTTCGTCCTTAGAGTATTGTTTGATCGTCTTTAAACAGTGAGCGTTCAATGGTTTGGTAAAATAATCTACAACTGAATTATGAGCTCTTGATTTTGCTTTGTCGATGTCTTGGTCAGATGACGTCAGCATAACGATAACGACGGCGCGTTCATTCCAAGTATCGTACACTTTGAGAAAGTCGTGCCCATTCATGCGCGGCATGTTTATGTCTAAAAATATAACATCAGGCTGCTTGGGCAAATCTTTCAATATATCAAGAGCTTCTTGGCCATCGTAAGCTTGCATGACTTCAATGTCAGGATCGAATTCTTCAATCACGTGAGCGGCCAAAAATTGGTCAGCTTCGCTATCGTCAATGATCATTATGGATAACATTGTATGCTTTCTATACCTTAAACTTAGGTATGTGACTTTTCGAAGGGGTCTTATGAAGTCAATGGGATGGAGAATTTAAACACGGAACCGTCCCCCGGATCCGCAAAGTGAATTTCTCCGCCTAAAATGCTGACACTTTTTTGCATCATATAGAGGCCCAGGCCTGATCCAAACGATGTTCTGGGGTGAAAACGTTTAAACATTTTAAACAGGTTATGTTGCTGGTCTTTGGGGACCCCAAGCCCATTATCCTGCACGGCCATGATAAAGTTATGACCTGACTTGTAAGTCGATATTTTTATGAAGGAATCATCCTTGCTAGGATCCTGATATTTCACGGCGTTCGAAATAAGGTTTTCTACGATAAGAGACACTCTATTTTTCTTTGTGATCAATGTATCTGTGAACCTCATGTCGAGTTGTATGTCGAGGCGGTCAAAATTATCCATATATCTGAATGTGTCCAAAGCGCTTTCGATTAAGGCTCGTAGGTCAATGGCTTGTTCTTCTTCTAATTCGTTTTTCGTCTGGGTCAGAACAAGGATGTCTTTTACCAGCTCCTCCAACTTTCTCAGCGACGTTTGTGTGTGAGAGAGGCTCGCAAGTGCTTTGCTCGTATTATCCTCTCGAATGGCAGTCTCAGCAATGCCGAGTAAGGTAATAGACGAGACGAGCGGAGACCTTAAGTCATGCGATGTTCGATAGGCAAATTCTTCTAACTCAGCATTGGCCTGCTTAACCTCGGCCTCCGCTGCTTTTCGGTCCGCAATGTCTCGAAAAATCACAACGGCGCCTGAGTAAAACCCGTTTTCCTCTTTGATGGGTTTACTTGTATATTCGACGGATATCGGTGCTCCGTTTTTATGCCAGAACACTTCTTCAGCTTCGGTACATGTTTCACCAGTCGTTATTGTAGAGACAATATTGCTGTCGGCTGTGTCGTAAAGGGTCCCATCTAAGTGTTTATATTGGATCAGGCTGTGCTGAGATTTCCCTTGCATTTCCGCGAAACTATAGCCGAGTAAAGCCTGCGCGGCCCTGTTGGCGAATGTTATGTGTCCATTTCTGTCTATACCGAGAATACCCTCTCCGGCATTGTCAAAAACAAGCTGAAGCCGTTGTTCGCTGCCTGCCAGTAACGCCGTTTTCTTGTCGACTTCTCTGGCAATGATGTGCTTGCTTCGCAATAATTGTAACAAGGTCAGGTACAAAATCGCCGAACCTAGTAATCCTAAAACCAGAACGATTGTGGACAGATTTTGATTGGCGATCGGCGCATACTTGTCAGTCGCATACCAATTGATCGTCCATTGACGCTCCGCCAGATTGAGCTTTGTCTGAGTTTCGTAAGCGCTTTTATCGGCCACATAAGGACCTGTGCTGTAAATAAGCGCTTCGGGTGTCGTGCTCTCACCGTCATAGACGTTAAATGCAACTTGATCGTTGCTGCTGTCCGTCAATCCCCTCAAGAAATTTGAAGCAATGAACGGCGCGTAGACCCATCCTCTAAATTGTTCTCTTCTTTGTTGCACTGTGTCGGGTACCGAGTTTGTGTCGTAAAAGGGAACGAGGAGGAGAAACCCGGGCGTTCTTTGGCCATCCTGCACCAAGACGATTTTTTCGGTGAGTGTATGAAGCCCATAATCGCGGGCGAGTTCGGCTGCCGCGCGTCGGTTGCTTTCGAACCCGATATCCAGTCCAACCGCTTTTTCATTGATATCCTGAGGTTCAATATAGGTAATGATGAACTTGTCGGGATGCGTCGTTTCAGGGTGGTTTTCAAAGTCAGAAGAACCATCAAGCCGCACTTCCCGTAGATATTCAGGAAGGTCTTCTGACTGTATGGCCGCAATATAACCAATACCTGCGATACCGGGTAGGGTCGTTTCAATATTTAGAGCATCGACATAGGCTTTCCATTCATCCCGGCGAACAGTATCGGAGGCCGAGAAAAAACCGACGCCGCCCAAAAGACTATGCTCATACAGAGTGTAGCGTTTTAACAGCAAATCATTCGTATCCGACACAAGTCTGTCAAAATACTCTATGTTTCGAACGTGTGTGGCTTCTTTGATACCATACCAAGAAAAGAGGCTGAGAACCAAAACAATGCTAGAAAGGGTGAGGGGAACTAGGTTCCACAAGTCTACTTTTTTATTGTTTTCTTCAAAGACACCCAAAAATATAATGCCGACGCCGAGGACTAAAAATGCCGACGCGGTGTGGATCGCCATCCGGGTTAAATTTCCCCAACCATATATGCCGTCTACATTCGTCAGGTACCCGAAAAATGCCAAGAGAGATAAGACGATGACTGATGTAGCGAGACTGATTTGAAGCTGGCGATTACGATGCCCTATGATCAACGTTAGCCCCACAAGAGCAAAACTAAGAGCTGTGCTGGGTGCCATGCGGCCGGGCTGTGATGTCTTAACGATAACGTGCGCATCCATGAAAAGCTCATCAATGCCGAAGTTGATGCCGGTAACATATTGAATGAGTGTAGTGCCTCCTAACAATAGGCAGCCAATGCCGAAGATAAGAGCGAGTGTGTCGCGTTTTGACGCCAAACTAATCAGGCCAAAACCTGCCAACAGAAACCCTAGGGCCGTGTTGAACTGCATCGGGGCAAAATGGGGTAGGACTTGTATCAACGCTTGATTGTGTGTCGCCCAACCGAACAATACTGCAGCGCTCAGTAGTGAGGTCAGTCCGCCGCACATGAGGGCAAATAGTCTGGAGTTGTAAAGTGTTAGAGACATCGGAACGTATTCCGTATCAATCATGCGTTAAAAAACCATGTGATGGCAGCTCCTAAACCTCGGCGGAACTGTCAGTACGCCGCTGCCCTCTCCCTAATTGTAATGCAACATCTGGACTGGCAATTAGATAACGTCATAGAATGCGACGACCCAAGACGAGCATCGATGCTTGGAGAATTGTATTTGACAAGGTCAGATGATGCCCAGACGCGATATCAACCTTTATCGAACCTCAAAACTCACGCTCGAAAAAATTGTATTATAATCCGCGCGCTCAGAGACGGTTGATCTGTCCCCCCACACGGCGTGAAGCATCCACATACCCGGACCAGGATAAGCGAAAGAGACGGTGCCGTCAGCGGCTGTCTTGGAGTGGACAACCTTGTCCGAACCCGCCTCAGTGCTGACCAGCCCGACAGTGACGCCTGCAATCGGCGCGCCTCTAAACAAGACTTCCGCGTTCAGCATACTTTCTTCCATCCATTCTAGCGGATGATCCAGCGTCATAATTTCTAACGTCAGCCCCAGAGGGCGGCGCAGAAGAGTTCTATCAGCCGTCGTGATCGGGCCGACTTGAAGGATCGCTTTGCCGCGCCTGGAATAAAGTTCAGTTCCCGAACGTTCTGTCGCCTGTCTTTGGACGCGGTCTAATTGGATTAAAGAAAGCCCTTCCTCGGCCAAATAGTCTTCGAACTTCGCTGCAGGTAAATCAGAGAAGGCTCGGTTCGTTTCGATTGTAAGCACGTGCAAACCGGAGGTATCCAACTCAACAAGAAGCATTTCCATCGCTCCATAGTTGGAAACGCTGGACTGCTGGTCTGTTACCCCGTCTGTGCTCAATGTTCGGAGCGCAACAACCCGGTCTGCAGAGACAGGCCATGTCATTTGGTCGCTTGGGTGACCGATCATAACAGAAACGGGCACGAGTCCGGGTGCATCTATATGATACTGTGTAGGCTCAAGCCAAAAATCATGTGCTGAGGCAGCTAGGGCGGACGATAGTGTTGCTATTGTTAAGCACACAGTCGTTATGGCGCGAATGGAAGTCATGATGTCTCTTCTTATATATTTATCAAATACGGTCAGCTACGCTTCACCCGCTACGAAGGGTGCAGACTCATGACAGGGAGATTGCCACTGCACCCCGGTGGATGTCTTTGACGTAACTAATCCATATGAGCCACTGAATGTCACAGCTGCATAGCGTGAAATGACTGAGCGTTTAATAGCGAATGAAGAGGTTAGGGTATCACCGTCAACGATGACGAAATAACGCGGTCTTTCCGCCGTGTTCGCGAAATAGGAGCGTCCGCCATGCCTGATTTTTATGCGCTGACGTCACCCAAACTTTACGGTGTTATCCACCGCGTATTGCACGATGAGAAGGAATCCGCTCATGTCCTGTCGGACACCTATAAACATATTTGGGCCCTACGGTATGATACTACGCTAAAGCCGACCATGAATACGCTCATTCTACTTGCCCAGCGTTTTGCGCTTGATAGAAAGCTCACGGGCGACAAAATCATGCGAAAAAATGAGCCGAGTTCGCAAACTTTGAAGAATTTACCCCAAATTTCAGACTCTGAACTTGACCTTCTGAGTAGAATTTTTGCCGATTCACAAAACGACCAAGATAAACTGTGCTATGACTCCCTCACGAAGGACGCTGTTTACGCTCGTTTGGGCGCCCTAATTTCGAATGAAAGCCAATCATGAGGACGCCTCCCAATAATAGCGAAGCACTCATCATCGCCTATCTGACTGGACAGGCGAATGACGTTGAGACGGCTCAGTTTCAAACGCGGATCGCGGCCGATTCTGATTTTCAGGATCAGGTTGAACGGTTGGAAGGATGGCTGGCTCCGCTATATCTTGAGACTGAAGATATGTTGCCGCCAGAAGGCTTGCTTGAGTTAATCATGTCCGACATCGAGACGTTAGAAATATCTAAGACCATGCCCAGCGACGCGCCCTTGTCTTCGCAAAGCGCGTCTCCAATTCCCGCTAATGACCGCGGACAAGTCCAGATGTGGCGCGGGCTCGCAGTTGCCGCGTCGGCAGTTGCCGTTCTGTCGCTCGGATCTCACTGGATTCCGACTGCGGACCCCGTTCAAACGGCGCAAGCCCCGCAAATCAATGACGATCAACGTTATTTGGCGCTATTGTCAGGCGACACTGCTTCGCCTTTGGTCGCGATTATTTACAATCCACTCAATGGGGAAGTTGTCGCAAGGCTTTCTAATGTCGAAGTTCCCGAAGATGGCGATCTTCAGCTTTGGCTCATTCGTGATGGGGCTGCCGCCCCTGTATCGCTCGGAATTTTAGAGCGTACGGCGCAAGGACGTGTCGAACTTTCCATTCCTGAAGTCCTCACGATGCAGACAGACTTATTAGCATTAAGTTTAGAAGCAAAAGGTGGATCCCGTTCATCAGGACCAGAAGGTCCGGTGCTTTATACGGGCCGTGTTTCGCAATTATGAGAGACTAAGGGCTGAAGGTTCCGTTTCAAAGTAAGTCGTAGAGCGACATAGCGCCTTCTGATAGCTCCAAATCTTTTCGAACTCGCAATAGGCCGCGGCGAACCCAGCTTTTCGCCGTATTCGTCGGTACGCCAAGAACGTCCCCAATCTCGCGCGCGCTCATGCCCTCCACCTTCGAGAGTTGAACCGCATGGGCGACGTCTGGTTCGAGTTGAGACAAATAAGGCTCCAATAGCCGGCGGATCATCCATGCTTGTGTGCTATCAATCGGAGACAGTCCTTCATCCTTGAGCGTATTAATAACCGATCCAGATAAAGTTTCAGTCTCGCGGTAACGGGACCTGGCCCGAAGTGCGTCCAAGGCCCGGTTCCGCATGATCACCAGCATCCATGTAAAGGCTTTGCCCTTCGCGGGATCAAAACGTTCTGCATTATTCCAAATCGACAGATAGGCTTTCTGCATAATGTCGGCGCAGGCCGCTTCGTCACGTACCATTTTCATCAAAATCGCCGTGAATTTTCCAGACGTTAGTTGATAAATTTGAGTGAAAGCTGCGCGGTCACCTTTGGCACATTCAGAGAGTTGGTCGGCCAATTGTGAGTTGAGAGCAGCGTACTTGTCATTTCGGACTGTTTTGAGTGTCATTGGCCTCATCGATTGTCAGCCACAAGCATCTGCTGGGACTTCGCAGTTTTTTCGTTAGCTGAGAGTAAAAGCCGAAGGAAGATAATTCGTCTTTTCTACTGACTCTTAATCTCATGGCGGCCGCACCGTTTGCTTCGTTCAGAACGTATCTATTTCATTAAACCGGGACAGATCTGATGCTGCTCAACTCCGCCCGGTCCTTCGAACGCAGTGGATAATAGGACAACATTCGATGAACCCTCTACCCCGATCTCCGCGAGTTCGCGCGACATCCAAACGCATAACCGCGCTTTTGGCCGCGACATCGCTCAGCGCCGCCGCTCTCTTTTCTGTCAACGCCATGGCATCCAGCCACCGCGAAGCACCAGGCATTTCCGAAACGCCGAAAGTTGATGGCACAGATTTCTACATGTTCCGTAGCTATGAGCCTGGCCGTGCGGGTTATGTGACATTCATTGCCAATTATCAGCCCCTCCAAGCGCCTTATGGGGGTCCTAATTATTTTACGATGGATCCGGATGCTTTGTATGAAATTCACATCGACAGCGACGGCGACGCTGTTGAAGATCTGACATTCCAGTTCGATTTCGATAATAACCTCGTCAACGGCACAGGCGTCGAGCTTGATATTGGCGATAAAACACTCGCGATTCCGCTGCGTTATGCAGGGGGTATCGTCGCCGGAGATAGCAGCAAACTTGGCGAGACTGAGAATTACAGCATGACTGTTGTTCAAGGGGACCGCCGGACAGGCACTCGCACTGTGACAGGCTCCTCTTACGTCAAACCGCTCGACTATGTCGGCACCAAGACACTGCCAGATTATGAAGCCTATGCGGCACAATATATTTATGATGTGACACTGCCGAACTGCGCCCTTCCTGCTAAAGTCTTCGTCGGACAGCGCGCAGAGGCTTTTGCTGTCAATTTGGGTCAGGTCTTTGATCTTGTGAACCTTGTTCCGCTCGAAGGGGCTATCACCCAGTCTCGCGATAATGACGAGCTGGTTGGCAAGGCCAACGTTACATCCATCGCTGTCGAAGCTCCGATTGCGTGTGTCACAGGTAATGGTAACGGCGTTATCGGCGCATGGACAACCGCGTCTCTGCCGCAAGCGTCTCTGCGGGACCCGTTGCCAACTTATGAGCAAACAGAACTACACGGTGGGTCATTTGTGCAAGTATCGCGGCTGTCCGCTCCTCTTGTAAATGAAATTGTGATCGGCCTTCCGGACAAGGATTTGTTCAATGCGGCTGAACCCAGTATTGATGCGGCTCTGGCAGATTATGTCACCAACCCGACATTCCCAGCTCTGATTGATATTTTGTTCCGGGACGCTCTCGGCGCGACAAGCAATATTGCGCCGTCAAACCTGCCACGCACCGATTTGGTCGCGGCATTCTTGACCGGAATCGAAGGCGTCAATCAACAAGCGACTGTTACACCATCGGAAATGATGCGTCTTAATACTGCGATTGCTCCAACACCGCAGGCAGCACAATCTAATCTAGGCGTTGCCGGCAATGATTTGGCAGGATTCCCGAACGGGCGTCGTCCTGGCGATGATGTAGTCGATATTGAACTCCGCGTCGCGATGGGGGCTCTTTGCCACGATATTCCCGTCAACGGTGTTCCAACCAATCTCGGTTTTTGTACTCCGGATGATGCGCCTGTTGGCGATCAACCGTTTACAGACGGTGCTCCAATCTCGGCAACGGATGTTCAGAATGTATTTCCCTATCTGAACACTCCGCTTCCGGGTGCGGAATAGGGGGCATAACATGAAAATGAAGCACCTATTCCTCCCTCTGGCCGTTGTGGCGCTGACCGCTTGTAGCGGTGGCAGCAATGAGTTTGTTCCGCCGCCAACAGGCGGTGTGATCATTCCGCCGCCGCCGCCTCCACCGCCTCCGCCTCCACCGCCGCCGCCGACAGGAGACACGGTCGATTCGTTTGGAGCTGGCTTCGCGACAGCGTTTAGAGCAGACGCTAATGGTCAACCCAGCGACCCTGTTGCGGGCGATGTTATCGCGATTGATAAGACGACGGATGCTGTCGATATTCCTAACCCATAGGCCAAAGTCTATGACACGATAATAGAAGGCCGCTTCGGTAACCCGGCGCGGCCTTTTTTGTGGGCGAGAATAATAACTCACTACGGCTTGCGGATAATCACACCAAAATCGAACGGTCATCTAAGATGTTCGGCAATCCAGTGGACTGAGGTCCAGAGGCATAGTGTCCACGTGACACAAAAAAGCCCCGACCCTTTCAGGTCGAGGCTAAAGCCTGTGTCAGGCTAAGGGGCGCTGGATGCGCCCCCTGCCATTTACCAACTTGCGTTAAAGCCAGCTTGTGCGCCCGTGCTACCATTATCAACACCCGTTGAGATCGACCCGTTGAATTGAAGCGTGTTATTCAGACGATAAGCGACGGAGCCAGCAAAAGCGCTTTCGTCATCATAATATCCGACGCCGCCTGCCACCGCAAATTTGTGACCAAGCGCAACATACGCTGGGTTCAGCGCATGCGCGGCGGCGACTCCCGCTCTAAGATCAAGGATAGAGCCAACGTTCTGCGAAATCTGTGCCGAGTTGGCGTTAATCGCGGAGGAGTTTAACGCGACAGCCGCACTTGCAGACGCGAGGCCTTCTGCGTTGCTTCTGATCGCCCCCGTGTTGGCTGTAATGGCCGCGCCGTTGGCGGCAATGGCCCCGGAGTTATTATTAATCGCCAACGAATTTGCAGCCTGACCGTTCGACAAAGTAAAGTCAGCCGCAACATTACCGTTCCGATCTGTTGTCACCAAACCAATGTCACCGGCTTGTGCCGATGTGCTGAGCTGGGAGCTAAGACCTGCGAACGTGTAAGTGTTGCCGGATGTTCCGATAGCAACTTGGTTGGTGCGGGTTGTTGTTGCGCCGTTACCAATCGCGGTTGAATTAACGAAACCCGCATTAGCTTGATTACCAATCGCTGTGGCTGTGGATGCGCTGGCGGTCGCGGCTTCGCCGACGGCTAAAGATCTAACACCTGATGCATTCGCGAGGTGACCGAAGGCTTGTGCGCGTTCGGCGGTTGCCATGGCGCGCCAACCGATAGCGGTTGCGCCTGGACCCATTGCAACGGCTTCGCCGCCGAGAACCGTTGTCGAGTTC
>Ga0189291_100153_pt1 | contig 62901 bp, 64 predicted proteins | sample UW1redminimetaG_FD_130331 | JGI IMG/M metagenome (GOLD analysis project Ga0189291, IMG submission 130331) | Marine microbial communities from the Costa Rica Dome - UW179B-red mini metaG | ecosystem: Environmental > Aquatic > Marine > Oceanic > Photic zone | place: Costa Rica: the Eastern Pacific...
ACTTCCCGGTTCCGCCTGTCGACAGCTGCCAGGACATGCGCTCGGAAATGCTGACCGTTCTCGCCGAAATGGGCCTGGTCGTTGAAAAGCATCACCACGAAGTGGCGTCCGCCCAGCACGAACTCTGCATGGTGTTCGACACGCTGACCCGCATGGCCGACAAGACCCAGATCTACAAGTACGGCGTCCATCAGGTTGCCCACGCCTATGGCAAGACCGCGACCTTCATGCCGAAGCCTGTCTTCGGTGACAACGGTTCGGGCATGCACGTTCACCAGTCGATCTGGAAGGGCGGCAAGCCGACCTTCGCCGGCGACGAATATGCGGGCCTGTCGGAAAACTGCCTGTACTACATCGGCGGCATCATCAAGCACGCCAAGGCCATCAACGCCTTCTCCAACCCGTCGACCAACTCCTACAAGCGTCTGGTCCCGGGTTATGAAGCTCCGGTTCTGCTGGCTTACTCGGCTCGCAACCGGTCGGCCTCCTGCCGTATTCCCTTCGGCTCGTCGCCGAAGTCCAAGCGCGTTGAAGTCCGCTTTGGTGATCCGACCGCCAACCCGTACCTGGCTTTCGCAGCCATGCTGATGGCCGGCCTCGACGGCATCAAGAACAAGATCCACCCGGGCAAGGCCATGGACAAGGACCTTTACGACCTTCCTGCAAAGGAACTCAAGAAGATCCCGACCGTTGCAGGTTCGCTGCGTGAAGCACTCGAATGCCTCGACAAGGACCGCAAGTTCCTCACCGCCGGCGGCGTCTTCGACGACGATCAGATCGATGCCTTCATCGAACTGAAGATGGCGGAAGTCATGCGCTTCGAAATGACCCCGCACCCTGTCGAATTCGACATGTACTACTCGGTCTAATCGCCGTAGCTTAGGCATAAGAAAACCGGGGCGGATCCTGTATCCGCCCCGGTTTTTGTTTGCATTCACATTTCGTCGATCAGTGCTGCTATTTCTTGGTCTGACTGGCGATGAAGTCGCGCACGATCCGGACGATGCCGCGGCCGAGCACGGTGTCGAGCGCCATGATGAACTCATCGACATGCTCCGGCCCGCAGACAAGCGGCGGCTCAAGCCGGATGACGTTGCGGTTGTACTCTGTAAACGCCACAAGAACATTGTGATCGCGCAGAAGCTCCGCACCGACAAAACCAGACAGCGAGCCCTTGAGCTTGTCATCGAGCAGCGCCACCATCGGACGCAGAAGCGCCGGCAGGGTCTGGCTGAAATCCTGGAACTCGAGCCCGACCATGAAGCCGCGGCCGCGCACATCCTTGATGATCTGCGGATATTTAGCCTTCAATTCGTTCAGCCGCTCGATCAGGTAGTCACCGACCCGCTCAGCATTTCCGATCAGGTCCTCGTCATACATGACGTTGAGCCCCTCGATCGCGGTGACGCAGGCCTCGCCAATGCCGCCGAAGGTCGCCTGCGCGTGGATCATCGCGGTTTTCGGCGTGCCATAGGCCTTCATGTAGACCTTGCGCGATGCAATCATCGCGGCCATGGCGCATTTGCCTGCGCCGAGTGACTTGGCCAACGCGGTCACATCCGGAACCACGCCCGCATGTTCGAAGGCAAAGAAGCGCCCGGACCGGCCCATGCCGCACTGAACTTCGTCGGCGATCCACAGCACGCCGTGCTTGTCGCACAGTGCCCGCAATTGCTGCCAGAACTCGACCGGCGCCTCGACGATGCCGCCGCCGCCCTGGATCGTCTCCAGCACGATGACCCCGATTTCAGGATCGGCCTCGAAGGCCGCCCGGATCGCATCGATGTCGCCGAACGGCACCTTGATGGTGTTGCCGGTCAGCTGGAACTCGCCGCGGTACAGCTCCGAATCCGTCAGCGACAGCACGCCCTTGGTCTTGCCGTGGAACGAGTTCGCCGCATAGACGATTTTCGGCCGCTTCGGCCCGGCGGCGCGCTCGGCCACCTTGATCGCGGCTTCCATGGCTTCCGAGCCCGACGAGCCGAGGAACACCATCTCGAGATCCCCCGGCGCGATCGCCGCCAGGTTCTTGGCCAGCGCCGAGGCGTACTGGCTCATGAAGGCGATGGCGATTTCGTGACGGTCCTCGTCCTGAAACTCCTTGCGCGCCTGAATGATGCGGGGATGGTTGTGGCCCAATGCCAGCGACCCGAAACCGCCGAAGAAATCGAGGATCTTCCGGCCGTTCTGGTCGGTGTAATACATGCCGGAGGCGGATTCGATCTTGATCTTGTGGAAGCCCAGAAGCTTCATGAAATGCAACTGCCCCGGATTGATGTGATCCTTGAACAGCTCCGTCATCTCGGTGACCGACATCGCCTTCGCATCTGCCACCGTAAGCAGGTCCGGTCGCTTGCCGCGAGCGGGCGCGGTGCCAGCCTCGGAACTGGAATCAGACAACGGTGGCGCTTCGACGCTCACGCGGTTGGGTATATCAAGCATTGCATTGCTCCCTCGGAACGAATTCATTCGGCCGGTGCGACCTGCGCCGCAGCGGAGGATCCGCCACGCGCCTTGGTCGCGCGATACTCGTCATAAGCCGCGATCAGCATGTCTTCATCGCGGTATTGCGGCACCCATCCGAGCTGGCGTTCCCCTTTGGAAACATCAAGAACGCAGTTCTCGTCAGCGATCAGATATTGCTCGGGATCCATGATCGGCATGTTGATCAGGTCAAACAGGTCCAGCGTGCGCTTGACCGCCCAGCCGGGCGTCGGGATCAGGAACGACTTCGAGCCGGCGTGCCTGACCAGGTCGCCGAGCAGCTTGCGCACCGGCGGCGGATTGATCGAACCCAGATTGTAGGCCTCGTTCGGAACCCCGGCTTTCCAGGCCAGCCTTGCAGCCTCGGCACAGTCGAACACCGAGATGAACTGGTAGGGATTTCTGCCCGAGCCGATCATCGGCACCGGCAGGTTGGCGTCGATCAGCTTGAACAGTTTCTCAAGAATGCCGAGCCTGCCCGGTCCGATGATCAGGCGCGGACGAAACAGCGAGATATCCATGCCGCGCGTCCGCCATTCCTGCGCCAGGACTTCGGTATCGAGTTTGGACTGGCCGTACTCGCCAAGCGGCGAGACCGGGTGGTCTTCGGTCATCGGGAAGGTGACCGTGTGCCCGTAGATCATGTCGGTGGTAAAATGCACCAGCCGGTTGGCGCCTGCCCGGTCCATCGCCTCGATGATGTTCTTCGTGCCGTCGTAATTGACCGGGTAGAAGAATTCATGCCGCTTGGCGCGAACCTGCAGCGGCGAAAGCATCTTGGCCGACAGGTTGTAGACCATGTCGCCGGCCGCTACCGGCACCTTGGCGATCATGCCCGGATCGGTGACATCGCATTTGACGATGGTCGCGTCCGCGTAGAACGACCGGTTGCCGTTGACGATGTCCGCGATCACGACTTCTTCGCCATCGGCGATAAGCTTCTGGGCGAGGTGGCGGCCGACAAAACCGTCGCCTCCGAAAAGAATGTGTTTCATCGCGAAATCTCGTTTGCTGCTACGTTGATCTTCGAAAGCTGTGCTGTTTCCTTGCTGTCCGCGCCCTGGCCCTCACGGCCCGATTGGGCAATCAGCACCGTGCCGATGCAGATGAAGGCAATGCCTGCGATCCGCCAGCTGTTGAGATCTTCGCGAAACAGCACATAGGCGAAGATGGCCACCGCCACGTAAGCCAGGCTCAGGAACGGATAGGCGAACGACAGCTCGACCTTGGACAGGACATAAAGATGCGACGCCATGGAGATGACGAAGGTCGCAAGCCCGGCAAAGACCCAGGGGTTGAACAGGATCTGGAAAATCCGGGCAATCATCGTGTCGGCGGTAAACGAAACCGGCCCGAGCGATAGCATTCCCTGCTTCAGCATCAATTGCGCCGCGGCGTTGGTCAGCACGGTAAAAAGAATAAAGACTATATATTTCATATCCCGCTCCCACTTAGGATCGGGCTTGTTCTAGTCTTATTTCCCAAACATCCGGTTCACGGGCGCGGTCAAATTTTAGTTAAAACCACACTATTCCCGAAATGAGCCAGACTTATATTAGCGGTCCAAAGCTGTTTTCAGCGGGTCAGAAGAAATTCGAGTGTCTGTTTCCAGTCGGTCATGCGGATCGGTGTGCCGTGCGACCCGGTGTCAAACAGCACAAACCGCGCCGGGTAATTCCCGGAGCTGGCGCGCACCCCGTCGAAGACCGATTTCTGATCCTGCCAGGCGTAGACGGTATCGAGGCTGCCATGCGTGAAGACCAACGGGACCCTGGCCTTGACCGCGGCACTTTTGACCAGCCCAAGGTCCGGAGCACCGCCCAGAAGCGCCATGCCGGCAAGTTTGGAGACCACAGCCGGGTCGTTGGCGAGCGTGGAGCAGATGATCGCGCCCATCGAGGCGCAGGCCAGAACGACAGGCGCCCGCCCGGCCAGGACCAGGGCCTTGATATCGGCCGCACCCTTGTCATCGAAGCTTTTCACCGTTGGTGCGAGATAGGCGCCGCCATTGAGCACCATCAGGTTTTTCAGCCGGTTGAAATTCCCGCCGAAGGTATAATCGTTCATCCCAAGCCGCTGGTCGCCGCCCCGGCCATGGACGAAAATGACCGCGAACCGGGCGCTGGCATAATCACCGGTGAGACCGGTTTCGATCGATCTGCCATTGGCTTGGTGAAGCGCAAGCCGGCTTTGGCGTTTCACCCCGAGCGACACGAATTTCGACCGCACCCGCCGTTCGGGCTCCTGGTCCCGGCGATGGATGTCGCGCATCTTGTCGTAATTGACCACCAGGAAAGAGCCGTCCTTGGTGGCCGATAAAATGCCCGGATAGGCAAACAGCCGGTCCTTGTGCCCCTTGAGCTCAAATGACTGCGCCACCGAGACAGAACCGGCACATATCAACAGGACGAAGAATATTGTCCCCTGCCCGGCAAGAACGCCGCGCAAAGCCGCAAACCAAATGCTACACAGTCGATTGAAGGAACGGATTCTGGCACACTCCGGGTGATTCGTTTCCACAATCTACATCAGGCATGACGGCAATATGGACGATTCCAACGATCTTTTTTCCACAACCGGCGCATCGGCAGCAAGGCCCGAACCAAAACTGGAAAACATCACGTCGAAACAACCCGCTCCGGCGGCTGCAAAGCCGGCAAAGGCTGCGCCTTCGAAGTCAGGCGCGCCCGCCAGCGGTGACGATTATGATGCCTCGACGATCGAAGTCCTGGAAGGTCTCGAACCGGTACGCCGCAGGCCGGGAATGTATATCGGCGGCACCGACGAGCGCGCACTGCACCACCTGTTTGCCGAAGTCATCGACAACTCGATGGACGAAGCGGTTGCCGGACACGCCAATTTCATCGAGGTCGAGCTGGATGCCGATGGCTATCTCTCGGTCACCGACAACGGCCGTGGCATCCCGGTCGAGAACCATCCGAAATTTCCCGGCAAATCGACGCTCGAAGTGATCCTGACCGTGCTCCATGCCGGCGGCAAGTTCGACAGCAAGGTCTATGAGACCTCCGGTGGCCTGCACGGCGTTGGCGTCTCGGTGGTCAATGCCTTGTCCGATGATCTTGTGGTCGAGATTGCCCGCAACAAGAAGCTCTACCGGCAGCGTTTTTCCCGCGGCATCCCCCAGGGCGGGCTGGAAGAGCTCGGCGACATTCACAACCGGCGCGGTACCAAGGTCCGCTTTCATCCCGATCCGGATATCTTCGGTGCCGGCGCCCGGTTTGATCCCGGCAGGCTTTTTCGCATGGCCCGCTCCAAGGCCTACCTGTTCGGTGGTGTCGAGATCCGCTGGGTCTGCGCGCCCTCGCTTGTCGAAGGCACCGAGACGCCGGAAAAGGCGGTGCTGCATTTCCCCGGCGGTCTCAAGGATTATCTCGAGGCATCGCTTGGCAAGGAGCATCGGGTCAACCGCGATATCTTCGCAGGCAAGACCGAACGCACCGGTGGCCATGGCGCGCTCGAATGGGCCGTCACCTGGTACGGCGGCGATGCCTCGGTCAGCTCCTATTGTAACACCATCCCGACACCTGACGGCGGCACCCATGAGGCGGGCCTCAGGATCGCGCTGACCAAGGGCCTGAAGGCCTATGCCGAACTCACCGGCAACAAGCGTGCCAGCGCCATCACCACGGACGACGTGATGATTTCGGCCATCGGCATGCTCTCGGTCTTCATCCGGGAGCCGGAATTCGTCGGCCAGACCAAGGACAAGCTCGCCACCGTTGAGGCCCAGCGGATCGTCGAGAATGCGCTGCGCGATCCGTTCGATCATTTTCTCGCCGACTCGCCGGCTGAAGCCGACAAGTTGCTTGAGTGGGTCATCGAGCGGGCCGACGAACGGGTCCGGCGCCGCAAGGAAAAGGAAGTCAACCGCAAGACCGCCGTGCGCAAACTGCGGCTTCCCGGAAAACTCTCCGATTGCAGCCAGACCACCGCGGCGGGGGCTGAATTGTTCATCGTCGAGGGTGACTCGGCCGGTGGTTCGGCCAAGCAGGCGCGCAACCGTGCCAATCAGGCCATATTGCCGCTGCGTGGCAAGATCCTCAATGTTGCCAGCGCCGGCCGCGAAAAACTCGGCGCCAACCAGCAGATCGCCGATCTGGTACAGGCACTGGGATGCGGAACCCGGTCGAAATACCGCGAGGAAGATCTTCGCTACGAGCGCATCATCATCATGACCGATGCCGATGTCGATGGCGCCCATATCGCCTCATTGCTGATCACCTTCTTCTACCAGGAAATGCCGGAGCTGATCCGTCAAGGCCATCTCTATCTGGCCGTTCCGCCGCTCTACAAGATTACCCAGGGCGCAAAGACCTTTTACGCGCGGGATGACGATCACCGGGTGCAACTGCTTGAGACCGAGTTTACCGGACGCGGCAAGGTCGAGATCAACCGGTTCAAGGGCCTTGGGGAAATGCTGGCCTCGCAGCTCAAGGAAACCACGATGGATCCGACCAAGCGAACCCTTTTGAAGGTCGGCGTCGATGTCACCGATCCTGAATCAACCCAGGAAACGGTCGACAATCTGATGGGAACCAAGGCCGACGCCCGCTTCCGGTTTATTCAGGAACACGCCGCTTTCGCCGACAATCTCGATATCTGACGCGGTGATCGGTTGGCGGCGCGGTTACACCCGTCCAATGATGTACCCTGTTATTCCGCCGTCCCTGTCATTCTGGCACAGTTGTGTCAGATTGGGCGTGCCGGGGTACCCACCAGGGTGAACGGATTTATCGGGAGGTGACCAAATAATGGGGCTGAATATCTGTGTCTTCGCGATGAGAGTCGCGGTTGCTCTGGGACTCGTCATTGCGGCAGCTAGTGCCGCATCGGCAACCAATTATGGCGCCATTGCCTATTCGCCGTCGACCGGAGCTCGCGGGTTTTCCTACGATTATCCGACCCGCCGGGACGCGGAATCCAGGGCGATGAGCGAATGCGCGGCGCGAGGCCGTGGCTGCAAGACAGTGATCTGGTTCAAGAATGCCTGCGCCGCACTTGCCACCGGCAACAACGGCTGGGGTGCGGCCTGGGCCGGATCGCGTCGGGCCGCGGAAAATCAGGCCATGGGCTCTTGTTCCAGCCGCAGCCGGGGTTGCAGCATACTGGTCTGGTCCTGCACATCGAAGTGAGCCAAGACGAGAGAAACCTCGCGTAACCTCAAGGGGATGCGGTGCCGGTTTCTCAGGCCGCCTCGGCGGCCAGCGCCTGGGCGTAATCGCGCGAGGCCTGGCGCCGCCAGCTCAAATGCATGGCTTCGACCAGCCGGAGCAATTCTGAGACCGATGGCTGACGCTGGGCGTCACTTGCATGGCGCTGCATCAGTTCCGTGGTCACCTGTCCGGTATCGATGTTCGCCTGATTGCGCGAAGCGGTGCGCCAGATCTGCGTCGCGGTGACAAACACCGGCGCGAGATCGCTTCCCAGGCCGATTGACCGGTAGAGCGCCCGCATCGCGGTTTCGCGGCCATCAACCAGGATGCCACGCACGCGCGAACCGCTCATGCCCGACAACGAGACCACCGCGCACGCGAAGAAATCCACATTGCCGGCACACAAGGCATGCATCAGGAATGCAGGGGTCAATCTGCCCGACATGCGCAGATGTTCGACCAGGGCCGGAATCTCGTCCTGGACCACCGTTTCAGCCAGTCTCAAGGTGGCGTTCATGCAAGCTTCTTCCGTGATCTTGCGGCCACGGCTGCCGCCGATCGCCGCCCGGACGAAGTCCGACCCGGCCAGCGCCGAGCCGAGACGCTCCACCAGTGCCTGGCGTACATCGCACGGCAGGTCCGGACGGTCGAACAGACGGGCCCGTATTTCGGCATCATCGCCAAAGCGCTCGGCGATCCGGCGCAATGAAATGCGGGCGATGGAAACATGATCATTGTCAAGCATATCGGCGACTGCTTCGGGTTCACCGATTTCAGCCATCGCTGCGGCCACAGACACGGACAGCGGGCGCCGGACGGCCACGAATTGCTGCAGTGATGCACGCCCGCTGGCGACGATTTCGATCAGGTCATTGTCCGCCAGAACCGGCGACAATGCGATCACCCGGGCCGCCACCTCGATCTGGTCTCCGGCCAATCCGAGCAAGATGCTGCGCGGTGCGTGATCAAGCACGGCCAGCCCTTCGGCAAGCGCCAGCCGGACCTTCGGAGACGGATCCTCAAGCAGCAGGGCCATCGCGGCTTCGGCCGCCTTCTGCTCGGTCAGATCCATGTGTCCCTGTGCATAAGCCCGGGTCAGGGCCAATGTGGCACGACAGCGATCGCCCGTTTTGGCGGTTTCCGACCACTTCAGAAAGGAACTTACGATCATGAATCTACGACCCCACTCGGTACCAGTAGGCAGACACTAGAGCCAAATGGTTTACGATCGGTTCACCATGCTTGTTAACGTCTGGGCGACCACCAGATTTCATCCGGTGTTTTTCATCGCCGCTGCGATTTTCCTCCGCCGGGTTAAAGCGGATTTTGGAGAATTTCTTTATATTTGAGGAACTTCAGGGGGATAAGCCGGAATTCGCCTTTGCGCGGCGGAAATTGCATTCTACAAGTTTCACTCAGGATGAACGTGCAACCGGCACTCGGCAATCGTGAATTTGCACGACCGTTTGCGATACGGCATCACAAGACGCGACCTGCAGTACGAGGGGTAAGACATGCGCGGCATGTATCTTGAGGAATTCGAACCTGGCGCGGTGATTTCACACGCATTGCGGCGCACGGTGACTGAAATGGACAACATGTTGTTTTCCAACATGACGCTCAATCCGCAGCCGCTGCATATCGACTACGAGTTCTGCAAGACCACGGAATTCGGTCAGCCCCTGGTCAATTCGCTGTTCACCCTGGGGTTGATGATCGGAATTTCGGTCAACGACACGACAATCGGCACGACCATTGGCAATCTGGGCATGAGCGAAGTGACGTTTCCCAATCCGTTGTTTCACGGCGACACGGTGCGGGTCGAAACCCGTGTCCTCACCGTCCGCGAGTCGAAATCCAAGCCAGACCGCGGCATTGTCGAGATGGAACACCAGGCTTTCAACCAGCACGACAAGCTGGTCGCCCGTTGCGTCCGCCAGGCGATGATGCGCAAGAGGCCGACACCATGATGCGTTCGCTGCTGTTCGTTCCAGGCGATTCGGAACGCAAGATGTCAAAGTCCACAGGATCGGGCGCCGATGCGTTGATCCTCGACCTCGAGGATTCGGTGGCGCAGTCGCGCAAGGCCGAAGCCCGCGACATGGTGGCTGCGTTTCTCACCAGCACGAAAAGAGGCGCCGGAACGCCGAGGCTCATTGTTCGTGTCAATGCGCTCGATACCGGCTTGACCGATGCTGATCTCGCCGCGATCGTCCAGGCCCGCCCTGATGCAATCCTGCTGCCCAAAGCCAATTCAGGCGCCGATATTCAGGATCTGAGCACACGCGTTGCCGTCCACGAAGCCGAAGCCGGACTGAAGGAAGGGCACATCCGCATCCATGCGTTGATGACCGAGACCGCTGCCGGCATGCTGGCGGCGGCATCCTTTGCCTCCAAGTCGAAGCGGCTGACAGCCCTGACCTGGGGCGCTGAGGATCTGGCGGCCGATATCGGCGCCTCCTCCAACAAGGACGGCAATGGCGTCTATACCGATGTGTTTCGCCTCGCCCGCAGCCTGACCATTCTTGCAGCCGCCAATTCCCGCGTCGAGGCGATCGACACGGTGTTTACCGATTTCCGCGACAGTGAAGGCCTTGATGCCGAATGCCGTGCCGCCGTGCGTGACGGCTTTTCGGGAAAGATGGCGATCCATCCGGACCAGGTTGCCGTGATCAATGCCGCCTTCACCCCGCCGCCGGCAGATGTCGAACGCGCGGTCCGGATCCTGGCGCTGTTTGCCGCCGCAGGCCCGGAGGCCGGGGTGTTGTCACTGGACGGAAAGATGATCGACCGCCCGCATTTGCGCCAGGCCGAACGGATTGCCCGCCGGGCCGGGCTGGATCCGGAAAGCGCTCCGGATCTGGGCAAGGATATCGAAGCCTGAACCTCAGTCTTTGGACCAGGCCGGCCGCCGCATCTGAAATGTCTCAGAGGCCGCGGAATAATCCATGTAGCCAAGACGCGCCAACGGTGCCACGGCAGCCATGTCGAGCCTGCCGTCAGCCAATGCCGCCTCGTCGATATGGATGCCCACCACCTGGCCGATGACGACAAACGAATTGCTCGCCTTGCCGTCCAGATCCTTGGCCTCGAAGATGTCGGTGACCTTGCATTCGAGCGCTGCATGGGCTTCGGCCACGAACGGGGCGTTGATCAGCCGGGCCTCTTCCATCGTCAGATCGGCAAACGCGAACTCGCTCTCCCCATAAGGGGCATCGGCCGAAGACCGGTTCATCTTGTCCGCCAGCGCGCGACTGACCATGCTCGTGGTGAAGACTTTCGTGTCCTCGACATTGCGCAGGGTGTCCTTGCGCCCCGAAGACGAAAACATCACCATCTTTGGATGATCGGAAATCGCGTTGAAAAACGAATACGGCGCCAGATTGACCGAGCCATCCGTCCCGCGTGTCCCGATCCAGCCGATCGGCCGCGGCGAGACGATGGCCTTGAACGGGTCATGCGGCAGACCGTGATCGTTGGCCTGTGCCTCGTAGAACATCAGTTCATTCTCCCGCGAACGTGACGATATCGGCAAGCTCTGGGCGCGGGCGTTCGCCCGGATGCATCTTCGGCGTTCCAATATGGATGAAGCCTGCCACCCGCTCGCCGGCGGAGACACCCAGAAGCGGATAGGCGCTTTCGTCAAAGGCGAACCATTCGGTCAGCCAGTTGGAGGCAAACCCGACCGCGTTGGCGGCCATCAGCAGGTTGAGGCAGACCGCGCCGGCGCTCATCACCTGCTCCCATTCGGGGATCTTGACATGCGGTGCTGCGCGCGACACCACCGCGATCACCACCGGGGCACGGGTCAGCCGGGACTTCTCCACCGCGATCATGTCATCGGCCATCTCAGGCTTGTTGGCCATGGCGATCTTGGCCAGTTCCAGCGAGATCCGTTCACGCTCGGCGCCGGAATAGACGATGAACCGCCACGGCGCGAGTTTGCCGTGGTCCGGAACCCGGCTGGCAAGCGTCAGCATCTCTTCGATTTCGGCCCGGGACGGACCCGGTTCGCTCATCTGGAACGCCGGAATCGAGCGGCGGGTTTCAAGATAGGATTTCAGGGCAGCATTGACCGGCATGTCTTCCTCGTGCATTCAGGCTGTGTGCATTCAGGCTCACCTGGGAACGGCCATGGTTTTGCCATGGCTGTGAGGTTCAAGTGACCTCTCGCCTGCCAGAAGTCAACCGGACCCGCCTTATGAACAGACCGTCACTTGTCCTTCTTGCCGCGCTGGCGCTCTCATCGCCATCCAGCCAAGGTTTCGCGCAGGAAGCGTTCAGCAATGAGGTCGACCCGAAAATCGCGCTGCCCGGCCTGAGCCAGTATGCGCCTGCGGACCAGGCGTCCGGCACTGCCGCCGTGAGGCGGACCGTGCACATGGAAGCCGCCCTGACCGAAACCGGCGAACCGCTGAGGTACGGGCTGACCTGGCGGGTGTTTCATCCGGTCCCCGGTCCGGACGGCAAACTGCCCTTGCTCGCCACCTCCGAAGGCGGATCGGCGCAGTTCGAATTCGAGCCGGGCGACTATTTTCTTCATGTTGCCTTTGGCCGCGCCGGCGTCACCAAGAAGCTGACCGTGCCGAAGGACGGGCCGATCGCGACCCAGCATCTGGTCATGGAGGCCGGCGGGCTGATGCTCAACGCGGTATCGGGTATCGATGCCCGGATCCCGGCCAACCAGCTTCGGTTCAACATCTACAAGGCCGAGGAAGGCATTGACGGCGAACAGCAACTGGTTGTCGAGGACGTCAAGCCCAACACCATTGTAAGGCTCAATGCCGGCACCTACCACATCGTTTCCGAATATGGCGCGGTCAATGCGGTGATCCGCTCCGACATCCGCGTCGAGGCAGGCAAACTGACCGAAGCCGTCATCCAGCACCGCGCCGCCCAGCTGACCCTCAAGCTGGTCGCCGAACCCGGCGGCGAAGCCATCGCCGACACCGCCTGGTCAATCCTGACCTCGGGCGGCGACGTGGTGTCGGAAAGCGTCGGCGCCTTCCCCACCATCGTGCTGGCCGAGGGCGAATACACCGCAATCGCACGCAACAAGAACAAGGTGCACCAGCGCGAATTCACCGTTGTCGCCGGTCGCAACTCTGATGTGGAAGTGCTCTTGAACTAGGCGATGGCGAGCTCGGGCTGCGCCGGAAGCTTCGGGTTTCCCAGATCGAAGACCGCAGTGTAGAGCCGTGCAAGCAGCTGCTTGCGGTCGGTGATGCCGGCCAGCTCATCTGCCTCGAGCACCCTGCCCGCATGCGCCACGATTGTTGATCCCGACAGCCGGCGGAATTCGCGGATCAGCAGCGAAATCCTCAGCGTCATCGATACCCGGCTTGCCAGGTGAAACAGGCGCCCGTTCTGGCCGCCGAAATACACCGGAATGACCGACGCGCGCGCGGCCTGGACCAGTCTCGCCGGAAACATCTTCCACGGCAGGTCCACCGCACGGCCAAATCCCTTTGGCGCGGTCGCCACACCGCCCGCCGGAAACACCACCACGGTGACGCCTGACTTGAGCAGCCGCACCGCTTCGTGCCGCGTTGCCATGTTCATTGCCAGCGCTTCGCGGGTTTCATCAAACGAGATCGGCAAGGCGTATGGTGCGATCTCCGGGATCTTCATCAAATCATTGTTGATCAGCACCCGGAAAGGACGGCCGAGCGCTTCCGCCATGGCCAGCACTGCAATGCCGTCGCCAATGCCGAACGGATGATTGGCAACGATGACCAGCGGCCCATCGGGCAGATTGCGCGGCGGCCATTCCGACCTGAGATCAAGCCGGATGTCGATCAGGTCGAGCATCTTGGAGAAGATCTGCTGGCCTTGCGGGACGATATCCCGGCTCCAGATCTGGTAGAGCCGCATATAGCGGTCCCGTCCCGACAAGCCTTCGATCGACCGGATCAGCCAGCGTTTCAGGCGCGGCTGGTTTTCATTGGCGTAGCTGAGGTGATCGAGGCGCATGGAGGAACCCGCAAAGCGAAAACATGGCTCCGCTTGACACGCCAACATGAAGTTCGTGTGACACCTGGCGCGGCCCATCATGATGCGCCGCGCCAGGTGAATGTTCTCAGGCCCGGGAGGCCTTCTCCGCATCCTTGCGCAGAATGTCCGGGGCGGTTGCTTCCTTGACCAGCTGCGCAATCGCATCATCAAGCGTCATCGACACCTGATCACGGCTGCCGAGCCGTCGCATGTTGACCGCCTTCTCTTCGGCTTCGCGCATGCCGCAAACCAGAATGACCGGCACCTTGGCCAGCGAGTGCTCGCGGACCTTGTAGTTGATCTTCTCGTTGCGGAAGTCGGTCTCGACCTGAAGGCCGGCGTCGCGCAGCTTCTGGGCGACGGTCGCACCGTACTCATCGGCTTCAGACGTGATCGTCGCGACGATCACCTGCAGCGGCGCAAACCACAGCGGCATGTGCCCGGCGTGGCTTTCGATCAGGATGCCGAGGAAGCGTTCGAGCGAGCCGCAGATCGCCCGGTGCACCATCACCGGCTGCTTCTTCTCCGAATCCGCGCCGATGTAGAAGGCGCCGAAGCGCTCGGGCAGATTGAAGTCGACCTGGGTGGTGCCGCACTGCCAGTCGCGGCCGATCGCATCACGCAGCGTGTATTCGAACTTCGGTCCGTAGAAAGTCCCCTCGCCCTCGTTGATGCCGACCTTGATGCGTCCGCCCGATTCGGCGGCCATCTTGTCGAGCACCTTGCGCAGGATGTCTTCGGCATGGTCCCACATGGCGTCGGTGCCGACGCGCTTTTCCGGCCGGGTGGCGAGCTTGACCACCACTTCCTCGAAACCGAAATCGCGATAGACCGACATCATCAGGTCGTTGATCTTCAGGCACTCCGCCTCGAGCTGTTCCTCGGTGCAGAACACATGCGCGTCATCCTGGGTGAAGGCGCGCACCCGCATCAGCCCGTGCAGCGCGCCGGACGGCTCGTAGCGATGCACGTTGCCGAATTCGGCCAGCCGGATCGGCAGGTCACGGTAGGATTTCAGGCCGTGCTTGAAGATCTGCACGTGGCCGGGGCAATTCATCGGCTTGAGCGCGAAAATCCGGTTGTCGGCATTCTCGTCGTCGGGATTGGTGAAGGCGTGCGCCGATTTCACCGCGAACATGTTTTCCTGGTACCAGCCCCAGTGGCCGGAGGTTTCCCACAGGCTCTTGTCGAGGATCTGCGGCGCATTGACCTCTTCATAGTCAAGCTCCAGCCGCCGCCGCATATAGGCGACGAGGTTCTGGAACATGCGCCAGCCCTTGGAGTGCCAGAAGACAACGCCCGGCCCCTCGTCCTGGAAATGGAACAGGTCCATCTCGCGGCCCAGGCGGCGGTGGTCGCGCTTCTCGGCTTCCTCGAGCATGTGTAGATAGGCGTCGAGTTCCGCCTGATCGGCCCAGGCGGTGCCGTAGATGCGGGTCAGCATCGGATTGTTTGAATCGCCGCGCCAATAGGCACCCGCCACCTTCATCAGCTTGAAGGCGGTGCCGATCTGGCCGGTCGAGGCCATGTGCGGACCACGGCAGAGGTCGAACCAGTCGCCCTGCTTGTAGATCTTGAGATCCTGATCGGCCGGAATTGCTTCGATCAGCTCGACCTTGTAGGCCTCGCCCTTGTCCTCGAACACCTTGCGGGCCTCGTCGCGCGACCAGACTTCCTTGGTGAAAGGCTTGTTGCGGGCGATGATCTCTTTCATCTTCTTTTCGATCACCGGAAGGTCTTCCGGCGTGAACGGCTCTTTCTTGGCAAAATCGTAGTAGAAGCCGTTCTCGATCACCGGGCCGATGGTGACTTGCGTGCCGGGAAACAGTTCCTGCACGGCCTCGGCCATCACGTGGGCGGTATCGTGCCGGATCAGTTCGAGCGCGCGCGGATCGGTGCGGGTGACGATTTCCAGCGTGCCATCGCGGACCGGATCGCTCAGATCGGTGAGTTCACCGTCGAGCGCGATCGCCACGGCCTTCTTGGCCAACGATTTGGAAATCGATTCGGCAACATCGCGACCGGTCGTACCCGCCGGGTATTCGCGTTTTGAGCCATCGGGAAATGTGAGGGAAACGGCTGACGCCATGACAGTCTCTCCTTGGTCCAGTCCCGCCAACGAACGCGGGTGGTTGAGTATGGGGTGTGTATAGGCGGCGTTTACGCGATTTGAATAAGGCGGGCAAGGCTGGACACGGAAAACCCGATAGGCCCCATCTCAGCCGGTTCGCCAGTACGCCACGGCATCGGTGCCCAAATCAGCCAGTATCCGGTCCAGGGCTGTCTCGTCGATGTGGCGTCGTAAGGCCCCGGCCACATCCTCGATCGCGGTCTCGGGCGCAACATTGTGGTCCTGGCGGACATGCTGGACTTCCCAGGCAAGCCTCTGCCGGTCCGGAAACGGCGACACCGGAAGCTCTGCATCCCAGTCTTCGACAAAAATTGCCCGCACAACCGGCGGCAACGCGCCGGCAAAGGCCAGCGCATCCTTGATCGGCAGGTGCGAGCGGAACACGTGCAGGAAGGCCCGCAGCGTGTGATAAGCCTGATTGTGGCTCGACAGCATGCAGGAATCCCGGACGTCGAGCAAAAACCGGTCGAAATCCTTCGATGCGTTCCAGTATTCAATCGGCATCGTCATGCAACGCCCCTACCGCTCAGCCCTTGGAATGATCACACTTGCGTCCGGCGCGCGCAAACCGCCACGGCGCCCACCAGGCGTACCGCGCATCGAGAACTTCAGGAACATTGTCGATGCCGTGGGTGCCGCCCGGCCCGCATCGTCCGACCCGGAAAAAGGCAAGCCAGCCGCCTTTCCAGAGGCCGTGGCGGGCAATCGCCTCATAGGCGTATTCGGAACAGGTCGGCAGGTGCCGGCAGGAATTGCCGATGAAACCGGACAAAGTGAGCTGGTAGAGCCGCACAAACCCCATCCCGAAGATCCGCCCCGGGGTTTTGCGCCAGGGCCCGTGCCAGTTGCGGCCGCCAGAACCCGGTCCGCTCAAGCCGCGTCTTCCGCGGCGCGCCGCGCCTCGATCTGGTCAAGGCAATCATTGACCGCATCAAACGTCAGCAGCGTCGAAGCGTGCCGCGCCCGGTAATCGCGAACCGGCTCGAGGAACTTGAGGTCGGCAAACCGTCCTTCCGGCGCCGGGCCATTCTCCTTGAGCATCTTGCGCATGGTCTCGCGCACCTCACGCAGTTCCGCCACGCTCGACCCGATGATGTGGCGCGCCATGATCGAAGACGATGCCTGGCCGAGCGCACAGGCCTTCACGTCGTGGGCAAAGTCGGAAACGTGGTCGTCCTCGAGCTTGAGCCAGACCTTCACCTTCGAGCCACACAGTTTCGAGTGGGCAGAGGCTTCCGCATCCGCATCCTCGAGCTTGCCGATCCGTGGAATATTGCCGGCAAAATCCAGAATCCGGGCATTGTATACGTCGTCAATCATTATCTCGGACCTCTCCCGGTATTCCGATCCTGTCATTCGGGCTGCGACACGAGAAGACGGCGCACCATCTCGACGTTCGCTTCAGGATGATTATATAGTACCTGTCAGGCGTACCGCAAAACCTGTTTGCGATGCACCGAGGGAAACCGTGCCGGAGGGCTTGTGCCCGAAAGCCCCGGAACCCGCTGGACATGTGAGGCGGCATCGCCGCGAAATTGTCCGAGTGCGTGGTCCGATTGAATGTGAACAACGTAAAGGGTGCAATTCCCGACGGAGACCACGAGCATGGATGCCATCGTCAACACCGTGACCGGCAAAGACAACCGCCCGACCGAGGCCGAAGCCGAGGAAGCCGTGCGCACTCTGCTGCGCTGGGTCGGCGACGACATCACCCGCGAAGGCCTGCGCGACACGCCAAAGCGCGTGGTCAAGGCCTACAAGGAACTGTTTTCCGGCTACGAGCAGGACGCCGAGGAAGAACTCGGCCGCACCTTCGAGGAAGTCGCCGGCTATGATGACATCGTGCTGGTCAAGGACATCCCGTTCTTCTCCCATTGCGAACACCACATGGTGCCGATCATCGGCAAGGCGCATGTCGCCTACCTGCCCGATGGTAAGGTTCTTGGCCTGTCGAAGATCGCCCGCGTCGTCGAGATCTTCGGCCGCCGCCTTCAGATCCAGGAAACCATGACCGCGCAGGTCGCTCATGCCATTGACGATGCGCTGCATCCGCGCGGCGTTGCGGTGATGATCGAGGCCGAACACATGTGCATGGCCATGCGCGGCATCCAGAAGCAAGGCTCGACAACCATCACGACGAGCTTTACAGGCGCATACAAGACGGATCCTCAGGAACAGATCCGCTTTATGACATTGATCCGGGGTTGAAACTGGCCCCGGCATGAGGGGTTTATATGACGGATTCATTCAAAACCGCACCTGATGACAAAGCCGCGCTGGAAGAAGGCGCGGAATTGACACCGCGTTTCGATGCCAACGGGCTGATCACCGCCGTGGTCGCAGACAGCCGCGACAACGCCGTGCTGATGCTGGCGCACATGAATGCCGAAGCGCTGCGGCTGACCATCGAGACCGGCATCGCCCACTACTGGAGCCGCTCGCGCAACTCGCTTTGGAAAAAGGGCGAGACCTCCGGCAATCTGCAGATGGTCGACGAGATCCGCGTCGATTGCGATCAGGACGCGGTCTTGCTGAAAGTTCGCGTCAGCGGCGCCGATGCCACCTGCCACACCGGCCGCCGCTCCTGTTTCTACCGCAAAGTGGTCACAACCGATGGCAATTCGCGCCTTGAAGCCGACTTGAAACCGCTGTTCGATCCGTCGACCGTCTACACCGATCATTAGCCAAGCCGTACCAATTTGAACCAGTAAGTTAATTCCTTCACCATTTTGCAACTCATTGCTGGTGTCATCATCGTGAGCGCTGGAGGAGTGTTCAGCGGGAAGGACTACGGGATGCTGAACTGGAACACCAATCGAACTGTTGAGCCGCCCGTTGCGGCGCCCTCCAGCAACGTCATGGACATGCCACCGGTGGGAAACATGCAGCAGAAGTCTCCACAGAAGCCGAAAATCGCCCTGGCTTTGGGCGGTGGCGCGGCGCGCGGATGGGCCCATATCGGCGTCTTGCGCGCACTTGATGAAGCCGGCGTCGAGGTCTCGATGATCGCCGGAACCTCCATCGGTGCCCTCGTCGGCGGCTGCTATCTGGCAGGCCGGCTCGATGAACTTGAAAACTTCGCCCGCAGCCTGACCATGCGCCGCATTGCCGGGCTTCTCGACTTCGCCATCGGTGGCGGTGGATTGTTCGGCGGCATGCGGCTCAACGACCGCATGCAGGAGCACCTTATCGGCGTCAATATCGAGGATCTCGACCGAACGTTCGTTGCGGTTGCTGCCGAGCTCAACACCGGTCACGAGGTCTGGGTTTCATCCGGCTCGCTGATCACCGGTATACGCGCATCCTATGCGCTTCCAGGTATTTTCGAACCGGTTCGCTGCAACAACCGGACCCTGCTCGACGGCGCTCTGGTCAATCCGGTTCCGGTGTCCGTCTGCCGCGCCCATGAACAGCCGCTGGTCGTTGCCGTCAATCTGCACTACGACCTCTATGGCCGTTCGGCCGTCATCAAGCACACCGCCAGCGAGCCTGCGCCGGAGTACACCGGACCCGAACGCCGCAAGAAGGTCCGTGAAAGCCGGCTTGGCATGACTTCCGTCATGGTCCAGGCCTTCAACATCATTCAGGACCGTATTTCACGCGCGCGCCTTGCCGGCGATCCGCCGGATCTTTCGCTGCATCCCAGACTGGCCGACATCGGGTTGTCCGAATTCCACCGTGCCAGCGAAGCCATCGATCGCGGCTACCAGGAAGCCTCCGCCAAGCTTGGCGAGATCACCCGCATGCAGGCAGCGCTGATCCCGGCCTGAACAATTCGCTCAGCCTTGCCCGCAGTTCGGGCAAGGCCGCATTTGGTCCGGTCTCGTCGCCATGACGAGATCCGATGGTCATCTGGACCGGAGTTCAGCTGGCAATATAGGCCTTGATATCCTCGGCTTCCCGCTCGACATCCTCGATACGCCGGCGCACGACGTCGCCGATGGAAATAATCCCGACCAGCGCCCCGTTTTCTTCCACCGGCAAATGCCGGAACCGGCCATTGGTCATCAGTTCCATGACCTGGTTGATGGTGTGGGATTCGCTGCAGGTCGTGACTTTCGAGGTCATGATCGCGGATATCGGCTTGCCCAGTGCATCCGCACCCTTGGAGGCAAATGCGCGGACGATATCGCGCTCGGAAAGAATGCCTGCAATCTTGCCGCCGGCACCGGTGACGACCACGGCACCGATCTTGTTGTCAGCCAGAAAACGCACCGCCTCCTCAGTACCCATTGACGGGCTGACCGTGACGACATTGCGCCCCTTCTGGTCAAGTATCTGTTTAACAGTCATGCGTTCCTCCTAGCGAAAAATGCCATTCATCAGCAAGCATTCCCGATGCCTGCTAATTAAGTACATGGTGCGCTCGAAGTTGTTTGTTTGCAACCCTGTGAAACAGCCTTGCCTGAAGCCGCCGCCACGGACCTGTGCAAGCGTCCCGAAAACAGACAACCGTCCGGAAAACAACACGATTCCCCGCCGCCATTCGGCAATCAGTGCAGGCATGAGTGGCAGCGCCGGAGAGCGTCCGCTGGGGATCGCTGCCGTGTGGCTTCAGGAAGATTCGGCCGGATCAAACAGCGAAAAAGCCAGGAATCCGAAGAGGAAGCCGCCGACATGGGCTTCCCAGGCGATCGCCGAATCCGCGATGCCGAAAGAAAAGCCGACTGCGGCGAGAATATTGATCCCGAACCAGACGACCAGGAAGCCGAAAACGGTGCGGTTGCGCAGCGATTGCACCACGCTCAGCCGCGGATTGAGGTGCGCCTGTTCGCGCCTGAAGCCGTGGCCGCCGAAGGCAAATCGCGCCGCCGCGCCCATCAATCCGGAAACCACGCCGGAGGCGCCGACCATGACGCTCTGATCACCCCAGTGAAAGACCAGGAAAAGGGCAGCCGAGGCCAGCGCGCTCAGCAGCCAGAAGACCAGGAACCGGACCCAGCCGATGCGCCGTGCCACAACCGATCCGAAGGCCGCAAGCCAGAATCCGTTGAGCGCCAGATGCGCATAGCCGCCATGGAGCAGCGAATAGGTCACGGGTGACCAGACATAGGGCCCGGCCTGTCCCGCGATATCGACTGCGTAGCGCTGCGGTATGAAAGCAGTCTGCAGGTAGATTTCGAGAACGGCTCGCTGCGGCAGCAGCGATGCAAGGGCAACCTGTATTGCCACCATGATCAAGAGCATCGCCAGAACCACATTCGGAAGATTGAAAACCGGTTCATTCTTCGGCGGCACCCGGCCCGGATCTTCGGCTCTGTGTTCCTGGTTCATGATGAAGCGGCTTCTTTCTCTCAAACTTCGGTCGTTCGAGAAGTAGGACCCGCGCCGCGCACTGGCAACCGCCAAGAAGGCAAAAAAAAGCCGCTCGCAGTGTGCGAACGGCCGGTCGAGTCCCCTCGTCCAAATTTGTGCTGAAGGAAAACCCCTTCAAGAAGTGATGCCCGAAGATGCCACGGCACAGTCACGGCGGCAATCACAACCGAAAATTAACCTTAATGGCGCCGCCGTGGCATGGTTCTCGCATTGTAAACGTCAGAAACGGTTTGCGCAGCCTGATCGGGCCGAAATGGTTCAAATTGGCACACATGCTGCAACCAGCAACAGTGATGGCGACAAGATGAGACACAAGAACAGCTTTGAACTCTTCGATTACTGGACCTCCAAACGCGGCGGACGCTCCGCTCCGAGCCGAACCGATATCGAGCCCGCGGACATCCGTACCCTGCTGCCGCATGTCTTCATCTGTGATCTGAGCGCTGACGGTCAGCTCAACTTCCGGCTCGCCGGCACTGCCTTGTGCGCGCTTCATGGCCGGGAGTTGAAGGGAACCTCCTTCGCTTCGCTCTGGCTCGCGGACGGCGTGCGCAATGCCGGTCGCACCGGCGCTTCGGTTGCCACCGGCGCCACGCCGGCAGTCCTGTCGCTGGATTGCCTGTCCATGGGCGGCAAGGTGGTGCAGGCGGAAATGCTGCTGCTGCCGATCACCGGTCCCAGCGGCAATCACGACAGGCTGATCGGATTGCTGTCGGTCTTCGAACCGCCCTACTGGATCGGGCATGATCCGCTGGTCGGCTTTTCATCGACCGGCATAAGGTTTCTCGACCAGGCGCGTGACCCGCTGTTTCTCGCCAACCGTCCGGAAATCAGGCTGCCGGATACGCGAAAAATGCCCGGGGCCTTCACCGGAAGCCGGAAGAAGGTTGCACATTTGGTTGTCCTAGAGGGAGGCCGTCGCGACTAACGCGCATCCGCTCCGCGTTGCTTACCCAATGTTAACAATGCCTGCCTAGTATGAGATCTCATTCGTCAGGGAATCGACAAGGCTCTCATGTTGACCGCAAGCACCGCACCGCATCGCAATGCCCCGCCGGACGCAGAGGAACGGCAGTTCAGCCGTGTGACGATCTCGGTCCAGGGCCGCTTCATGCGTGCGGATCATTCCGAGCATGATTGCATCGTCGATGCGATGTCGCCGTTCGATGCCGTCATTACCTGCGGCACACGCCCTGAAACCGGCGAGCGGATTGTTGCCTATGTCGATTATATCGGCCGTATCGAAGGCAAGGTGACCGAAGCTGGCCCGCGGACGTTCACCATCGCGCTCAATGCCACGGACCGCAAACGCGACAAGCTCTCCGCGCAGCTGACCTGGCTTGCCAACAAGCACGAGCTGGCGCTTCCGGAAGATCGCCGCCATGAACGTGTCTCGCCGAGCAATCCGGTCTCCGAGATTCGCCTGGACGACGGACGCCGCTATCCCTGCCGCATCATCGACCTTTCGGTCTCAGGTGCCGCCGTCGAGATCGATGTCCGGCCGGCATTCGGAACCATGGTTCTGCTTGGCAACATGCGCGGCCGCGTCGTGCGTCACTTCCAGGAAGGCATCGCCATGGAGTTCATGACGCTTCAGCCGGAAGACACCATCAACCAGTTATCCTGACGCGCCATCGATCAGAACCAATTTTCCAAACCGGCTCTTCTGGCCGGTTTTTTTGTGTCTTGATCATGAGCTGTCCGGTTTTGCCAAATCCGCCCGGCCAAACCAGGGCTGCGCGAAACCGGCATCAAGCAGATCCCGCTCCTCCCACCAAGGTATCCCTCGCAGCAACTTGTTGCCGCATCACCACCGCTGGGTTTGTGGTTTGCCTACGCTGCCGTCCCGTTTGACCGGAATCCCTCAGGCAACGTCATGGTTGTCAATTCATCAACGGAAACGCTGGTATTTTATACTTGATTTACATTCATTTTAGTCTTGATTTAGACTTGTTTTAATACTTATTGCATCAATTAAGTACTTAATTGTACTTCGTTTTTTTGCGTCATATCAAGTCACGACTGTCATTGTCTCCCCATAACGGGGAAACGAAACAATGAACAGACTTATTCGAGAAATGGGGAAATTTGCCATGGCGTGTGGCCTGGCAATCGGCTTCAACACCACTGCCGAGGCAGCACCGACGAACCTGGTGGCGGCCGGCAATACCAATCCGCCCATCGGTCATTTCGAGTTCTGCAAGAACTATCCTGACGAATGTACGTCACTTGGCCGGGACAACGGTCCGATGCAGCTGACGCGGAAGCGTTGGGCAACGATGCTTGATATCAACGCACGTGTGAACCAGAGCATCCGGCCGGACACGGACCTCAACATCTATGGAGTCGAAGAGCTGTGGTCCTACCCGCGCACCGTCGGTGATTGCGAAGATTACGCGCTTCTCAAGCGACACATGCTGATGCAGCAGGGCTTTTCGGCAAGCGATCTGCTGATCACCGTGGTCCTGCAGCCCAATGGTGACGGCCATGCGGTGCTGACGGTTCGAACCGACTACGGCGACTACATTCTCGACAACATGCGTGGCGATGTCCGCCTGTGGTCGGAAACCGGCTACACCTTCATCAAGCGCCAGTCACCCGAGCACGCCGCACGCTGGACCAAGCTCGGACCGGGATCGATCACCAGCGTCGGCACCGTGAACTACTGATCATACACGTCCGGACATCAACGCCGCGGGGGCGGTCCGGAGCGTAAGAGAAAACAACCGATCGCATTCAGGCGACGGTTCAGAGGTGGCCTAGGTCGAGTCCCCATGCTTCCCCGCAACGGCCAGGCCCTCGAGCCGACCCCAATGTCCCCTGGGGTCGGCTCATTCTTTTCCATCGGGCAATCCGGTTTGAACCGCCAGCGCATCAGCTGATCCGGACAAGCCCCGTGGCGAAACGCTTGGCGTTTTCCACATAGTGGCTGGCCGAGAGTTTCAGCATCGCCTCGACATCGGTTCCAAGCGTCTTGACCACTTTTGCCGGCGAGCCGACAACCAGCGAATTGTCCGGTATCACCTTGCCCTCTGTCACCAGCGCCCCTGCGCCGATAAGGCAGTTTTCACCGATCCTGGCGCCGTTCAGCACCGTCGCTCCCATTCCGACCAGGCTGTTGTTGCCGATCGTGCAGCCATGCAGGATCGCTGCGTGACCGATGGTGCAGCCTTTGCCGATGGTCAGCGGGAAGCCCATATCCGTATGCAGGACGCAGTTTTCCTGGATGTTCGAGCCTTCGCCGACAGTGATGGCTTCATTATCCCCGCGCAGCACGGCGCCGAACCAGATGCCGGCTCCCTCTTCCAGGATGACCTGTCCGATCACCTGGGCGCTTTCCGCCACATAATGAAACCCTGTCGGCAGCGTCGGCTGCTTTCCATCCAGACTGTAAATCGCCATTCCGTATCCTCTCCACGTAAGCGCCCGTGCTTCAAGCCACTTCTTAGAGCGATTTGCTGCCCAATGGTATGGCTGGTTTGGGGGATTGGTGAAACAGGCACACTGCCTTGCCGGTGCAATCCTGAAGCCGGGACAGTATCAACTGCAGGAACCGGCAGGTCACGGCATCGGCGTCAGGCCATGAAATAGCCGCTGGCAAACGCCAACTGCAGCACGACAACCCCCGAACACATCGACCAGCCTGCAGCCACCAGCATGAGCAGCGCATAAAGCGGCAACGAAACCAGTCCGCTTCGCCAATTCCTGAACCCGTTTGTCAGTAGCAGGCGCGGGCCGAGCACCGCAGCCAGAGCCATCTCGGCCCCCAATCGCAATGAGACCGGGGACGCGCCGGACCCTTCGGGTTCGCGCCAGCCGGCAAGCCGAACAACTTCAAGGCCTACCCACGATGTGGCGAACCCTGTCGCCATGGCAAAAATCGCTGCGAGGATGTCGACAGAATAAATCATTGGTTAACCATGCCCGGTCCAGACTTGAAACTCGTCAAGACATCTTGCAAGCATCATGCCACGGCCGGGTGCTCCATTTTGGCACACATCGAAACGACTGGCGCTCCATGTCCGACACCACATCCACCATCGAACACGCACCATTGCTGTCGCCACGTTTCGTCTGGAAACTGACCGCCGTGATTGCCGTGATGTGCCTGATAACCCTGGCAATCACCATGACCGGCCGGATGATCGGACGAAGCATCACAGATGCCGGCAACACGACGGACCGGACGACACGGGACATCGTCATCGGCAACGATGTTCTCAGTCTGCCGGCCAATGTGATCCGGTTCGAGAGCCAGCGGGTATCGGGGGTGCAAAGCGCCGTCGATACCTATTTCTCATGGCCCGGCATGAACGGCTACAGCGAGGGCCGGCGCGGTATCTTTAACCAGACGCAGTCGGCCCATGGGTTGATTTTCGCACGAATTACTCAGGCGACCATGTCCCGCGACATGTCCGGCCGTTTCGTCCCGATCTACAAGAGACTGACCGATGGCCCGCCACTGGCAGGACCAAATGGCCTTGATTCCTTCAGGTTGCGGCCGGGAGCCGGCTACGCCAACGAATTGATGTATGTGGAGCGGTCGACATCCGAACGGCCCTATGCCGTGCGCTGCCTGGTCGAAGAGCCGGGGTCAGACCTGAATTTTTCCACCCAGACCGGCTGCCAGCGCGATATCTTCATCGGCAAGGATCTGTCCGTGACCTATCGCTTTTCGATAGATCTGCTGCCGCATTGGCGGGAAATCGAGCGCGATATCCGCACCCGCATCGAGGCGGCGCTGGTAAACTGAAGCCGGCTTAGTCGAGATCTACGTCTAGGATTGCCATCGAGAAATTGTAGGACAGGTCGCCGTCTTCATCGTCTCGGAAGACGATGCCGAGGAATTCGTCACCGAGATACACTTCCGCCGAATCGTCTTTCCGCGGCCGCGCCTTGATCACCATCTGGTCGTTGAAGATACGCTTGAAATAGGCATTCAGCTTGACGATTTCGTCCGGTTTCACGGTATTCTCCTGGGAAATTGGCTTCGCCGGGCTTGTGGCACGGACCGCAGGCTAAATCAAACCCGCGATCAGGTTATCACGAGGATATTCTGATCCTGATCCCGGGATGATTGTGTCAGGTGCCGCCACCGAGCATCTGGTCCATGGCGCGCGACGGCTCCTCGCAGCCTGCGGTTCCAACGACGCGTGCGGGCACCCCGGCCACGGTGGAATTCGGCGGCACCGGCTTGAGCACCACCGACCCGGCGGCGATCCGGCTGCAATGTCCGATCTCGATATTGCCGAGCACTTTGGCCCCTGCCCCGACGAGAACGCCGTCCCTGATCTTGGGATGGCGATCACCGGTTTCCTTGCCCGTGCCACCCAGGGTAACACCTTGAAGAATGGACACATTATCACCGATCGTGGCGGTCATGCCGACGACCAGCCCGGTGGCGTGATCGAGGAACAATCCCTTGCCCACCGTCGCCGCTGGATGAATGTCGGTCTGAAAGATTTCAGACGAGCGGCTCTGCAGATACAGCGCCAGATCGATACGCCCCTTGTTCCAGAGCCAATGCGCCAGCCGATGGGTCTGGATCGCATGAAATCCCTTGAAATAGAGCACTGGCTGAATAAACCGCGTGCAGGCGGGATCGCGGTCGTAGACGGCCTGAATGTCGACGCGCAGCACAGCGCCCCATTCCCGCCAGTCGCTGACCATCTCCAGAAAGGTCTGGCGCAACAGGTTGGCCTGCAGATCCTGATGATCGAGACGCTCGCAAACGCGGTGGATCACCGCCTCTTCCAGCGATGGCTGGTTGAGAACGGTCGAGTACAGGAAGGCCGCAAGCAGCGGATCTTGTGCGATCGACCGCTCCGCCTCGAGGCGGATCGAGTCCCAGATGGGATCAATCGCCTTGACGGATTCGCCCGCCCGTACACCTGAATTCGCTGACATTGCCGCCTCCGGGCTTGTTTGCTTTCACCCCAAAGATAAGACACAACGCTGAAAAAACAAATGGGCGGATGAAATGGACGTAAACATATCCTTTGCGGATGGCGCCATCGCGGCTGCGATTGCCGATACGGGTATCGGTCGGCTCACCATACAGCGGCCTGAAAAACGCAACGCCCTGACCGACGGGATGTGGCGTGCCGTGCCCGACGCGATCGATTGGCTGGTCAACGCCAAGAACGCCCGCGTCATCATCCTTGAAGGTGCCGGCGGACAGGATTTCTCCGCAGGCGCCGATATCGGCGAATTTGCCACCTTGCGAAAGGATGCCGAGACGGCGCGCCGCTACGAGGCCGGAAATTCGGCGGCGTTTGCAGCCATACGCACCTGCCCCGTGCCAGTGATCGCGGCGGTGCGCGGCATCTGCTTTGGCGGCGGCTTTGGCCTTGCAGCCGCCGCCGATATCCGCCTTGCCGACGAGACCGCCCGCTTTGCCATTCCGGCCGGCAGGTTGGGCCTCGCCTACCCGCTCGACGCGGTTCAGGATCTGGTGCGCGCGCTCGGCGACCAGCAAGCCCGGCAGGCCCTGTATTCGGCCGGGGAAATTTCCGCGAGCCAGGCCGCCGCCAGCGGTTGCGTGTTAAAACTTTGCCGCGCCGATCAGCTCGATGTGGAGGTTTTGGCCCTCGCAACAGCAATCGCGGCGGCAGCCCCGCTGTCGGTACGCGCCTCAAAAGCTGCGATATCGGCTCTGCACAGCACCTCGGCCGCAGACTACGACAGCGCCGCCGCGCTTTCGGAAGCAACCTTCGACAGCGAGGATTACGCCGAGGGACGGCGCGCCTTCATGGAAAAACGCAAGCCGGTCTTCGACGGCAAGTGATGCCTCAAACCCGGCCCTCGAGCTTGTCGAGGAATCCGGACACCGCGTCGTTGAAGGCGTCATTGCGGTCACCTGCCACCATGTGCCCTGCCCCCGACACATCGGCGAAATCGGCATGCGGCACCATTTCCCGGAAAGCCTGAACGGCTTCCTCGGTCACCAGCTCCGACTGCTGGCCGCGGACCAGCAGAACCGGGATCCTGAGCCCGCGGGCGGCTTCGACAAGGCGCTGCTGGCCGGTGTCCGAGCCGTGATTGATGTTGCGCGGACCATCGATGAAGGCCGGATCCCAATGCCAGCGGTAGCGCCCGTCATCGCCTTGCCGCAGGTTCTTGGCCAAACCATCCAGCGAACGGCGCGGCACCCGGTTCGGCAGGTAGGCGGCAATCGCGGCCGCCGCTTCCTCGAGCGTGGCAAATCCCTCGCGCATCCGTTCGGCCATGAACCCCTGAATGCGGCTCACTCCGTCCGCGTCCAGATGCGGCGTGACATCGACCAGCACCAGGCCAGCAAGCAGGCCCGGACCGCCGGCATGTTCCGCCATCAGGCCGGAAATGCCGCCAAGCGACGCGCCGACCAACACGGTCTGCTTGCCGGTCAGCTCGGTAATCTGACGGCAGACCGCGACTGCATCGGCGGCATAATCATCAAAGGCATAACCCTTGTCCTCGACCCAGGCGCTGTCACCATGGCCGCGCTGGTCAACCGTGAACGCCGTGTGGCCGGCGTCGGCGATGCGGCGTGCGGCCCCGCCCCAGGCATGCCGTGTCTGTCCACCGCCATGCAGCAAAAGCACCGGATTGCCATGTATCTCGCCACGCGGTTCGTGCCTGTCGGCAGCCAGGCGGTTGCCCGACGAACCGGTAAACTCGACCTTCTTCTTCATGTCTTTCATCAAATGGCTCCGGCCTCAATATCTTCATAAAAAGCAAGTACTGCGGCCTTGAACACCTTGTCGCCGACCGCAAGCATGTGATCACGGTTGGGGATGTCGAGCGAACGCGCCCGCAACATCAGCTCCGCCAGGCCTTCCGCCGATCCGGCAATGTCGTCACGCGTCCCCACGCCGATCAGGGCCGGCATGTTCATCCGCGCCAGCTCTTCGCGATGCACCAGCGTTCGTGAAGTGCTGATGCAGGCGGCGAGCGCCAGCCGGTCGCTCTTGGTCTGCTCCGCAAAGGCCCGGAACATCCGGCCGCGCTCGTCCTTCACATCATCCAGGGAATCGGCCCGCAAGGCGGCGGCAATCGGATCCCAGTCGCCGACCCCGTCGACCATGCCGAGACCGAGGCCGCCAAACACCACGGAGCGAACCAGGTCCGGCCGAGCCATTGCCAGGAACGCCGTGATCCGCGCGCCCATCGAATAGCCCATCACATGGGCGGAACCGATATTGAGCGAATCAAGCAGGCCGGCGGCGTCCTGGGCCATGGTTTCGGGATGATAGGCTTCCGGATCATGCGGCTTGTCGGATTGGCCGTGGCCGCGATTATCAAGCGCGATCACCCGGTAACCGGCATCGTCAAGGGTTTTGGTCCAGCCCGGGAACACCCAGTTGACATGCGCGGTCGAGGCAAACCCGTGGATCAGCAAGACCGGAAAACCGTCAGGGTTTCCAGCTTCATACCACGCGATATCAATGTCGCCGGAAGTGAAACGTCCGGCCTGCAAGCGATCCAGATTCATGTGTTGTCCCTTTCTCACCTTACGTAGCTCAATCGGGCCGCCATGCAAATGTGGCATCGAAGCGTATTCACTGTTGCCGGCGCCAAGTAACGCGGAAGCAGGCAAATACCTGCTACACATTTGCCGGGTCAGCGTATAAGGTCCGCCCGAAATCAAGTTCGCCGCGACGGAGAGATTCATGGCCGACCACAAAATCCCGCATTTCCAGAATGATGCGGGCCATGCCGCAATCGAAGTTGGCGTCAAGGAATTCATGTGCGTGGGCGCCAACCCGCCTTTCGATCACCCGCATGAATATCTCGACATGGGTGCAGGCACCGAAAAGGTCTGCCCCTATTGCTCGACGCTGTACAAATACAATCCGGCGCTGAAAGCGGAAGACACCGTGCCTGCCGGATGTTCGTGGACCTACCAGGCAGCCTGAGCCAGATCCCCATCGGCAGCGCTTGCGGGCCCAGAGCGGCCGTGATTGACGCTGCAACATCCGGGTTGTGGTCAGAATCTCTTCGCCAAACAGCTTTCGGCCTTTCGCGGAACAGTATCTGGCAAGACGGGTCATGCTCCGGAGCCGGTCCGGGAGGACGCAGTGACGGACAACACTATCCTGATCATCGGTGCGGGCATTGGCGGCCTGACAGCCGCCCTCTCCTTTGCCGGCAACGGTCACGAGGTTGATATCGTCGAGCAGGCACCCGAACTCAGCGAAGTCGGCGCCGGGCTCCAGATATCCCCCAATGCCAGCCGCATCCTGATCGCCCTCGGTCTGGGCGAGGCCTTGCAGCAGGCCATGATCGTGCCGCAGCAGATCACGCTCGCCTCCGGGCAGTCACTTCGAACAATCACCCAGGTGCCGTGCGGCGACTTTGCCGCAAACCGGTGGGGCGCGCCTTATGGCGTCATGCACCGGGCGGATCTCCAGACCATGCTTCTGCAGGCGGTCGTGGGCCATCCCCGTTGCCGGCTGCATCTGAACCAGCGCATCGACGCCACGGATATCAAGACACTTCATGAACGGCTTGGCCGGCCACGCCCGGGGCTTGTTGTCGGTGCGGACGGCGTCTGGTCGCAGACCCGCCGGTTGATCCAGGGAGCCTCAAAGCCGCGGTTTTCCGGACAGGTCGCCTGGCGCTTCAAGATCGCGGCCGAGGCGGCGCAATCTGTTCTCGACCCGTTGAATGTCACCGCGTTTCTGGGTCCAAAGACCCATCTGGTGGCCTATCCGCTGGAAAACGGCAAGACCATCAACATGGTGGCGATCACCAGCGGCAGGGATCCCGGCGAGACCTGGGCACAACGCGAAGGCCCCAAAGACCGGATGGAGCTCCTGAGCGCTTTTGTGGATTGGAATCCGAAAGTGGTTTCCATCTTGCGCAACGCGCCGCAGATGACCTGGTGGCCCTTGTTCGAAGTCCCCGATGGCCGATGGAGCAATGCCGGCGACACCGTTCTGATCGGCGACGCCGCCCATGCCATGACGCCTTTTGCCGCCCAGGGCGCGGCAATGGCCTTCGAGGATGGATTTGAGCTGGCACAGGCCTACACCCATGCCACTGGAAATCCCGCCACAGCCATCGAAACCTATGAGCACCAGCGCCGTGCCCGTATCAGGCGTGCGCGCGGCCGTGGCGCCTTCAATCAATTCGCCTATCATGCACGCGGCCCGATCCGGCTCGGGCGCGATTTCGTGCTGTCGTTGAGAAGCCCCGAAAGCCTCGCCGCCGATCTCGACTGGCTCTACGGCTACCGCGCAACCGGCCTGTAACCGGACCCGCTCGCCGGATTGTGCAGGTCGAGACTGGTGGTCAGCAAGGCCGGCAACGGCGTCCACCATCCGGTCGTCATGCCCGCTTTCCTGAGCATCCGGGCCGTCCAGACATTGCAGCCGGCAAAGGCGTTGAACCAGCCTTCCGCCTCGTAGAACAGATCGTAATCGCCGTAATTCGCACCCGCTACTACTACGGGATTTCCACCGGCTTCGACGGTAAAACTGTCAAGGATGGACTCGAGCAATCGTTCGAAGGAAGCCTCGTCAAGCTCGATCGCAATCACCGAAGGATGCCTTGGGTCGATCGGTCCGGCGAGCCCCATATGCATCACCGACCGGTCGAGTGTCAGGGCGCTGAAGACCGGGCCGGGTTTGAGCTCGGACCATGTTGGCGTCTCGATATAGAAACTGCGTCCACCCCATCCGGCGATGACATATCCGACACCGGGCTGGGATGGATCGAGACCATCGTTTGCCATGAACGAAAAACGCGCCACCACATCAGCATCCGCAGGCAGCGCCAGATCGGTGTGGATGGCCGAAGACAAAACCAGCACCGTGCGACCGGTCTGCCCGGCCTCTGCCCCGGCGGCACTTGCCGATTGCACGGGCGAGGAAACGAAAACGGGCCTCGGAACGATAATTCCGAGGCCCGCTGCAACACTCATGAGCAGGACTGCGCCAAGCAGATAGCGAAGAAACCGAAGCCGGCGGCGGGCTGCACCGTCAACCACGATCCCAGACGCCTAGTGCAGGATCTGGCTCAGGAACAGCTTGGTGCGCTCATGCTGCGGGTTGTCGAAGAACTCGCCAGGCTCGTTCTGCTCGACGATCTGGCCCTGGTCCATGAAGATCACCCGGTTGGCGACCTGCCGCGCGAAGCCCATTTCGTGGGTCACGCACAGCATGGTCATGCCTTCCTCGGCGAGGCCCACCATGGTGTCGAGCACTTCCTTGATCATTTCCGGATCGAGCGCCGAAGTCGGCTCATCGAACAGCATGATGCGGGGGTTCATGCACAGCGAGCGGGCAATCGCCACGCGCTGCTGCTGTCCGCCCGACAGCTGGCCCGGATACTTGTTCGCCTGCTCGGGGATCTTCACCCGCTCCAGGTAGTGCATGGCGATTTCCTCGTCCTTCTTCTTCGGCATCTTGCGCACCCAGATCGGTGCCAGCGTGCAGTTTTCGAGGATGGTCAGATGCGGGAACAGGTTGAAGTGCTGGAACACCATGCCGACCTCGCGCCGGACCTCATCGATCTTCTTCAGATCGTTGGTCAGCTCGATGCCATCGACGATGATCTTGCCCTTCTGGTGTTCTTCCAGCCGGTTGATGCAGCGGATCATCGTCGACTTGCCCGATCCGGAAGGACCGGCAATGACGATGCGCTCGCCGCGCATCACCTTGAGGTTGATGTCGCGCAGAACGTGGAACTCGCCGTACCACTTGTTCATGCCGATGAGCTCGATGGCCACATCGGTTTCCGACACCGTCATTTTCGAAGGACCAGCACCTTCTTTTGCTGCTGCGTTGCTGTCAGCCATGGTTGAGTTCCCTTTTTATCGTTTGTGGCCAGTGTCGAGACGTCGTTCCATATAGGCGGAATAACGCGACATGCCGAAGCAGAAGATGAAGAAGACGAACGCGGCAAAAACGAATCCGGTTGCCGGCGTTGCAGGTGATATCCAGTTCGGGTCGGTCATGTTCTGCTGCACGATACCGAGCAGGTCGAACAGGCCGATGATCAGCACCAGGCTGGTGTCCTTGAACAGGCCGATGAAGGTGTTGACGATGCCCGGAATGACCAGCTTGAGCGCCTGCGGCAGGATCACCAGCCGCATACCCTGCCAGAAGGTCAGGGCCATCGCGTTGGCGGCCTCGTACTGGCCTTTCGGAATGGCCTGCAAGCCGCCGCGGATCACCTCAGCCATATAGGCCGACGAGAACAGCGCCACACCGATCAGCGCCCGGAGCAGTTTGTCGAACGACACCCCGTCGGGAAGAAACAGCGGCAGCATCACCGACGACATGAACAGCACCGTGATCAACGGCACGCCGCGCCAGAACTCGATGAAGATGACACAGAACATCTTGACGATCGGCATGTCCGACCGTCGTCCCAGTGCCAGCAGGATACCAAGCGGAAACGACACCACGATGCCGACGATGGCAACGACCAGGGTCACCAGAAGACCGCCCCACAATGGGGTTTCAACCGGTTCCAGGCCGAACTGCCCGGTAAGCAGGATGAACGCAAGAACCGGAAACACGAAAAGCAGATACAGAGCATTTTCGCGTTTGTATGGCAGCGACGGCATCGCGATCGGCACCAGGCCGGCAATCAGCAACAGCCCGGACAGATCGACCCGCCACCGCTCTTCCAGCGGATAGCGGCCGTAGATGAACTGGCCGAACTTCGCCTCGACGAAGGCCCAGCATGCGCCGGCTCCAGGCACGATGCAGTCTTCCCGGCCTTCACCGGTCCACACCGCGCTGATGAACGCCCAGTTGACGATCGGCGGCACGATCCAGAGCAAAAACAGCATCGTAAGGATGCTCAGCACCGTATCACGCGGCGTTGCGAACAGGTTTTCCTTGAGCCATCCGGCCACGCCAGTGCTTGAGGATGGCGGCGCCATGCTCGGGCTTTCCTGTGTGCGCACGTAAGCGATTGACTTTGAGTTGTTATCCATGGCTCAGCGCTCCACCAGTGCGACACTGGAGTTAAACCAGTTCATGAATGCCGACGTCAGCAGCGACAGCGTCAGATAGACCAGCATGGTGATGGAAATCACTTCCACCGCCTGCCCGGTCTGGTTCAGCACGGTTCCGGTCACGGCAACGAGATCCGGATAACCGATCGCCACAGCCAGCGACGAGTTTTTGGTCAGATTGAGAAACTGGCTCGTCAACGGCGGAATGATGACCCGCATCGCCTGCGGCACGATCACCAGCCGGCTTGTCAGGTTCGGGCGAAGCCCCAGCGCAAAGGCCGCTTCGGATTGCCCATGGGAAACGGCCAGGATCCCGGCGCGCACGATCTCGGCGATAAACGAGGCCGTATACAGCGACAGGCCGAGCAGCAACGCCATGAATTCGGGCTGGATCACCCAGCCACCGGCCATGTTGAACCCCTGCAGGCTGGCATATTCAAGCGACAACGGCATGCCGCTAACCAGAAATGCCAGCAATGGCAGGACGATCACCAGTCCGAGGCCGGCCAGGAACACCGGAAATTGCTGTCCCGTGGCTATCTGGCGTTTACTCGCCCAACGGCCAATCAGGAACCAGGCAATCACCGCAGCGATCAAGGCCCATAAGATCAGAGACGACCCGGCTTCGGGCACGATGCGCGGGAGATAAAGACCGCGGTTGTTGATGTTGAAAGCAACTTCGACACCCGGCTCAAGTCCCGCGGCGCGCGGCGATGGCAGGATCGAAAGCACCGCCTTGTACCAGAACAGCAGCTGCAACAGCAGCGGGATGTTGCGCAGCGTCTCGACATAGACGGTCGCAAATTTCTGGACCAGGTAGTTCTTCGACAGCCTGGCAAGGCCGACGACGAAACCGATCACCGTCGCAAAAAAGATGCCGATCAGCGCAACCACCAGCGTATTCATGAAGCCGACGAGAATGGCCTGCAGGTAGCTGCTGTCATTGGTGTAGAAAATCAGGGATTGGCCAATGTCGAAACCGGCACGCTCACCAAAGAAGCCGAAGCCGGAAGCGATGCCTGCCCGTGCCAGATTGGCGATGGCATTGGATACCCCGATATAAATCATCGCGATCACGGCTATGATCAGCAATGCCTGGAATAGAAGACCGCGCGCCTTCGGATCGTTCATCAACGATACGCGCCCGGAATCATCAGCGTCCGTCGAGACGCCTGTTTGATGAGCCATGTCTGTCCCCAACTGTTATTTCGTCCGGGCCTTTTGGACCGGATCGTTCGTCCGCCTGCCGTCGTTGCGTCAGGTTTTGCGGTTCTCATACGGAAAACCTGATGAAGCGGGCCCCGTGAGGAGCCCGCTTCCAGTCGTAAGAAGTCTTAGCGGATTGGCGGTGCGTACTGCAGGCCACCCTTCGACCACAGCGCGTTCACGCCGCGAGCAATGCCGAGCGGGGTCGAGGCGCCGAGGTTGCGCTCGAACACTTCGCCGTAGTTACCGACCTGCTTGATCACGTTGTAGGCCCAGTCGTTGCCGATGCCCATGGCTTCGCCGAAGGTGCCTTCCTTGCCGAGCAGACGCATGACGTTCGGGTCGGTCGAAGCAGCCATCTCATCGACATTGGCCGAGGTGACGCCCATTTCTTCAGCGTTGATCATTGCGAAGTGGACCCACTTCACGATCGAGAACCACTGGTCATCGCCCTGACGAACCACGGGGCCGAGCGGCTCCTTGGAAATCACTTCAGGAAGAACCATGTGATCGTCCGGAGCCGACAGGCCGAGACGGATCGAATACAGGCCCGACTGGTCGGTAGTGTAGACGTCGCAACGGTTGGCGTCATAGGCCGAGTTAACTTCTTCGAGCTTTTCGAACACGACCGGATTGTAGGTCATGTCGTTGGCCTTGAAGTAGTCGGTGAGGTTCAGCTCGGTGGTGGTACCGGTCTGCACGCAAACCGAAGCGCCCGACAGCTGCAGCGCGGAGTTTACGCCGAGCGACTTGCGCACCATGAAGCCCTGGCCGTCATAGTAGTTGACGCCAGTGAAGTTGAGACCCAGCTGGGTGTCACGGCTCATGGTCCAGGTGGTGTTGCGCGGAAGCAGATCGACTTCGCCCGACTGAAGCGCGGTGAAGCGTTCTTTTGCCGAAAGCGGGCTGTACTTGACAGCAGTCGCATCACCGAAGACTGCTGCGGCTACGCCGCGGCAAACATCGACATCAAGACCGGACCAGTCACCTGCATCATTCGGGGCGGAGAAGCCGGCGAGGCCGGTGGAAACGCCACACTGGACGAAACCCTTTGCCTTGACATCATCCAGCGTTGCGGCTGAGGCAGCGGTAGCGCCCATGCCAGCAACGGCTGCGACGCCAACGACAGCCGACAAAATCTTCTTGTTCATTTGATACAACCTTTTTTTCTGTTGCCCTGTTTTGGGTGCGGCAAAGGAGGCAGGAGCCATTTAACTGGCCCTCTGCCCGTACCACTTTGCGCGCGTTAATATACCATGCCGAAAACAATCATGGGTCAAGTCTCCTATGTCCTAAAATTATAATTTCAGACAAATTGCATCCCAAATTCGGAAAAGCACCGTCGCTCGAACCGCTCAACTGCACCGGAAAAACCCGTCGACCGTGCGCAAGACGTTCCCGTGCGCAAGAGGCTCACCTGTTCTTGTGGTTGCCGGCAACTCGCGCTAAATCTTTGGCGTCGCTTACGAAACAACGGTGCGAAGCCAGCAGATCGGATCCAGCATGAGTAAAACGAACAAGCCCTCGAATACCGGAATAAACACCCGCCTGGCTCATGCCGGTCATGATCCGCGCAGCTTCCACGGCTTCGTCAATCCACCGGTCGTCCATGCCTCGACCGTTCTGTTTCCTGATTCCGCCACCATGCTTTCCCGTGATCAGAAATACACATACGGCACCTACGGGACGCCAACCACCGACGCGCTGACATCGGCCATGGACGAGCTTGAAGGCTCCGAAGGCACCATCGCGCTGCCGTCGGGACTGGCTGCGGTCGCGGTGCCGTTTCTGGCCGCGCTGAGCGCCGGGGATCATTTGCTGGTGGTGGATTCGGTTTACGCCCCGACGCGTAATTTCTGCGCCGGCATGCTGGCCCGGTTCGGCATCGAAACCACCTATTACGATCCGGCGGTGGGTGCGGATATCGAAAGCCTCATGCGCCCCAATACCAAGCTCATTCACACCGAATCTCCCGGTTCGAACACATTCGAGATCCAGGATATCCCGGCCATAGCCGAAGTTGCCCATGCCCACGGCGCGCTGGTTTCAATGGACAACACCTGGGCAACGCCGTTGTTCTTCAAGCCGCTGGATCATGGCGTTGACCTATCGATCCATGCCGCGACCAAGTACCCGGCAGGCCATTCCGACATCCTGATCGGCACGGTATCGGCCAACAAGGCAGCCTGGCCGGGGCTGTGGAAAGCCTTCTCGATGCTCGGAATATGTGCCGCACCCGACGACAGCTACATGACCTTGCGCGGCTTGCGCACGATGGGCGTCAGGCTTGCCCGTCACCAGGAAAGCACGCTGGCCATTGCCCGCGCGCTGGAAGCCATACCCGGGGTTGCCAGGGTCCTGCATCCGGCGCTGGAAAGCTTTCCCGGTCATGCCTTGTGGAAGCGCGATTTTTGCGGCTCGTCGGGAATTTTCTCGATTGTTCTTGATGTCCCCGACGCCAGCCGCCACCAGGCAAAGGCGCACGCGTTCCTTGACGCACTCGAGATCTTCGGCCTGGGCTATTCCTGGGGTGGCTATGAAAGCCTCGCCGTGCACGTCAATCTTTCCGACAGAACCATCGCGATGCCTCCCAAGGAAGGCCCTGTCGTGCGGCTGCAGATTGGCCTGGAAGACGTCGAGGATCTGATGGAGGATATCGAGCGCGGGCTCAAGGCCGCCAAATCCGCCTGATTGGCTTCACTCCGAAGCAGCCGGTACGGGTTTTGCCGGGAGCGTGACAACGAACCGCGCTCCCTTCTGCACGGATGTATCGAGAACGATTCTGCCGCCATGGCTCTCCGCGATTCTGCGGCACAAGGCCAGGCCGATGCCTGATCCGGAATAGAGTTTTTCATCGCTGTGCAATCGCTGGAACACGCCAAAAATCCGCTCTGACTCTGCCGGATCGATGCCGATTCCATTGTCTTCGACGGCAATGCGGACGATGTCGTGTTCTCTGAGCGCACTCACCCGGATCACCGCCGGCTTGTTCTTGTCGCGGTATTTCATCGAGTTGGCGAACAGGTTCTGGAAAAGCTGGATTGTCAGCGTCCAGTCGGCCTCGATCTCGATGTCGGTATCCGGGATGAGGCGCCCCCCCGACTCGGCAGCGATGGCAGCCAGATTGTCCCATGCGACAGCGATCACTTCGGACAGCAGGAAACGCTCGGGATTGATTGCCTGATATGCGAGTTGGGAATATTCGAGCAGGTTGGACACCATCTGCTCCAAGGCTTCGCTGCGTTCGGAGATATACCCCGAGAACATCTCCAGATCATCATGTCTGCCGACACTGATATCTTCTGCGATCATGTCGGAAAACAACCGGATCTGCCGGAGCGGCGCCTTGAGATCGTGCGAGACGATGCCGCTGAACTGCTCCAGCGCGGTGTTGCGCAGTTCCAGCTCACGGGACTGGGTTGCGATTCTGTTCTGGGCTTCATGGATCTCTGTGATATCGCGGCCGACCGACACGAGCTCTAAAGGTTTGCCGTCCTCAAACACCATCAGGTTTGACCAGAGATACCAGAGCTTCTCGCCAGCCGGGCCGACCATCAACTGCTCACTTGTCTCTATTGGATTGTCGGGAGACAGGCTTTGCAGGTGCTCCACCAAATCCTTCTGCTCCCCCTCGGGAATAAACTCGAGAAACTTTCGCCCAACGATATCTTCAGCCCTCTGACCAATGAATCGCGCGTAATTGGCATTTATGTAGGTCAGTGTCGTGTCGGGTTTTGCGCGCGTAATGAAATCGGGAAGGTTTTGCACCAGGGTTTCGAATTCATGCTGTTTGCGCTCGAGTGCCCGCTCGATCTCGAGACGCTCTGTGATGTCTTCCGCGAATGCCACGAGCATCGGCGCGCCTCCGTCCTCCATCCGCTCCAGGCGAACCCGGCACATATAGCTGCTTCCATCCTTGCGGCGGCGTTCCGTATCGAAATTCAATACCTTGGTTTCGCCCGAAACCAGTGGCGCGACCTTCGCAGCCAGGCGTTCACGTGTCATGCCCACGGTGAAATCGAGGGGCGTCATGCCGCGGATTTCCTCCATGCTGTACTGGAGATTGTCGCGGGCATGCTTGTTGGCGCTGATGACGCCCGTGGTCGCAAGATCGAACAGGAAAACCTCCTGGCCCACGCCCTCGATGATGAGGCCAAATTGTTCGGCTTCGGATTTGATCCACCTGAGCGCGCTGACGTCAGTTCTCAGGCCAACCCGGTAGTTCTCGTCGGTCACCCGCTCATCGATCTGCAGCCAGCGATCCGGGCCAGCCTGCTGGATGATCGGCCCATCCGGGTTCCGGTGTTTCGCAAGCCTTTCCTGCAGCCATGCTTCTTGGGAATCTGCGGTGTCACCTGCTTCGGGATACTGCCCCTTTGCCAGCCCGTAACGCAGAATGGATTCAAAGGTTGCTCCAACTTTCATGGCCGGCGCAGTCAGCGGGTAGATCTCGCGGTAGGCATCGTTGCACAGGACCAGACGATCCTTCTCGTCAAAGACGACGAAGCCTTCCGAGATCGAAGCCAGAGCCGCATTGAGGATCGTCTCCGCGCGTAACCGTTCTGCCTGTGCTTCGATGGTTTCACTCAGGTCCCGCAAGATGGCGACGAGGCCGAGCGCCTTGCCATCGGCATCTTTGATTGTATTGGCGGTAAGCTCAACCGGAATGACCGACTTGTCTCTGCGCAGGAAATTAAAGCGTCGATGGACCCGCTTTATTTCCTTGTCCAGCGGATAGAACGCTTCAGCCATCTCACGGGCATCTTCCGCAGATTGATAGAATTGCGCCGGCCCCAGTTCGAGAAATTCCTCTTCCGAATACCCGAAAACCTTCGACGCAGCAGCGTTGCTGGCAATAAACTTTCTCTCTGCATTGATGATCAGCACGGGGTCCGGATGCGTTTCATACAACGCATTCAACAAACTCTCGGGCGACACCGGTAAACTCATGCTACTCGGGTGCCAGCCACATGGTTCGCGCTGACCTCACAGATAGTCTTCGGAACAGGTTTCCGACAGCGGGTCGCGCGTATATTCTGAAACGATAAAACTGATCGCGGCACCGTCGATCTCATCCTTGCCAATGCGGAAATCGACTCCGTATTCCCTGAATTCCCGGAAATAATTGCCGCTGATATCAGAGGATATGATGCCGATCGGACCGATGAACCCGGCTTGCCGCAACTGTGGCGCGGTCTCCCGGAAATCATTGTTGGGCACAAGACGGTTGTCCAGAAAGACCATGTCGACGCCGCCTGCCCTGACGCTGTCGACGGCGTCACCGATGTTCTCGACATAGTCGAGCTCAATGCCCAGATCCTCGACCTGCCGCAGTTTCCGTTTCAGCAGGATGTGTTCTGCCGGATCGTCATCGACCAGCAAAATCCTCAAATGTGCGTCGCCTGGTTCCGTGGTCATGGATGGCCTCCCGCCAAACTACGTAATCAAACCGCTGCGAAGTGCCGACGCCACCATTTGCGCCCGATTGACAACATGCAGCTTCCGTAAGACCGCAGCAATGTAAGAATTGACCGTATGCTCGGACAGACCAAGTATAATGGCAATTTCGGCCGATGTCTTTCCTTCGGATGTCCAGCGGACGATCTGTATTTCACGATCGCTCAAACCGCTGATCGAGTCCAGAGAAAGTATAACCTCGAAATAGCGCTGAAAGATCATCGCTGCTTCAAGTGCAATCAGGGCCAAGGCCTGGCGCTCGACACTCTCCTCGGCGCCAAACATGACCAAGCCGTAGCGTTTTCCGGTCGCCGAATGCAGGGGCACGATGAGAACCGACGCTGTACCGCTTACTCCGAAAATCTCGGAGGGATGGTCCTTCAGGTCCAGGGAGCAAGGCACCGATGACTGCTGCAGGTACAGGATGACCGGGTCATCATTGCCAACGATCATGTCCGCCGTTTCACCAAACCAGGAATTGGAAAAGTTGTGCAGCGCATGAACATGCTTGAGATTTATCCCGTCGTCGTCGTCTCCCAACAATTCCGCAAGGCCGAAATACTCAAAGCCATGACTGCCGGCCAAAGATTTGAATAACCGGAAAAAATCCATCCGGTTGACCGCACGCTCCAGTTCAGAACCTAAATGAAAATCGGTTTCCGTCACCAGCATAATGCCTCTTTCGAATCAGCTACTCTTACAATTTACTAATATTCCACAATCCCACCATGTCACACAACCAACCTAACATGACATTTAGGAAATGCCGAAAATGCGACGAAAACATGGATTACCAAGTGCTTCGCGCAAAAAAAATGCGCAAACGGCCGCGGCCTGAAAATATCCGGTTTTTCAATAATATAGCCTGTCAAATTACCCGGCTGACCGAGGCCTGACGACACCAGAAACGAGGCGTCACAACGCCACGTTGCAAGCCCGAATCCCGGTGATCCGCGTGGTCGCCGGGAAGCAGGTAGCGCAAACACCCGACAGTGTCAGACCAAAGCAACGGCACTATATATCAAACCTGTTGTTTGACTAAAGGTATGAGTGCGGCTTTGAATGAATGGCGACCCCTGCAGGATTCGAACCTGCGACCGTCGGCTTAGAAGGCCGGTGCTCTATCCAGCTGAGCTAAGGGGCCGGCTGTGCCTTGCCCGGCGAGCAGCCCGGCAAGGTGGCAAAAACTCTCAGTGAGTCCAGGGTTGGCGGCGATCGAAGCGGAAATTGTCGGAGTAAGCGACCCGGCGGCGTTTGCTTTCCTTGGGTTCGACAACCCGAAAGGCAAGTCCGTTGCGCGTGGCGTAAGCCACCGCTGCTTCGCGGGTCTCGAAGCTCATGTGAATCTGGCTGTTCATGTCGGCCGACGAGGTGTAGCCCATGACCGGATCAATGCTGCGGGGTTTTTCCTGCTCGAACTCCAGCACCCAGTCCTGGCACTTGGCCTTTCCGGATTGCATTGCAGTCTTCGCGGGGCGATAGATTTTCGCAGTCATGTCCCAACCCCTCTTCATGGCGGCTTCCGCCTGAAAAGGCGGGTCGCGGCGCCTTGCTGTATGGCGCCCAGATGCTGGACGCTGGAAAAATGGTCGGAGCGGAGAGATTCGAACTCCCGACCCTCTGGTCCCAAACCAGATGCGCTACCAGGCTGCGCTACGCTCCGATGCCTAAGGCGTGACCCGGATACACCGGAACGCTATGCCCCGCAACTCCAAATCGTCGCTAATTTCGTGTTATCGGCAAATCAGTTGCCAATCACCCGGTGATGCGCCGTGTTGCCTGCCGCAATCCCGCGCTTTGCGACCGTTCCACCATTCAATTCCAGCACATAGCGCACCGGACCGGGCGATGGAATTATGGTTTCGGAAAACGGGGTCGTCTCTCTTGCGATGCCGACGACCGTTCCGTCTTCACCGATAAACAGCATATCGAGCGGCAAGGGCGTGTTCTTCATCCACATCAGGACGGAGCGGGTCTGCTCGAACCTGAACAGCATACCGTGGTCGGAAGCCATGCTCTGCCGGTTCATCAACCCGCTAGCCCGGTCTTCCGGCGTCAGCGCGAGTTCCACCGTAAAGGCCACCGGCCCGGTCCTGGTCTCGATGACCAGGCGTTCCACATCGGTTGGCAACTGCTTTGCCGCCACCGGCGCAGCGAACGCCAGAATCAAACCTGCAAGAAGGAGTGTTGCGAACTGCCGAAAGCCGCGCATGGTCCGGTCAGTGAGAGTTCGGAATCGGCGAATCGATGTCCGGATGGATTTCCGCCGCCATCAAGCCTTTGTCGCCGTCGCCGAAGCGCACCAGCACCACCTGCCCCGGACGCAATTCGGCCAAGCCATAGCGCCGCAGCGTTTCCATATGAATGAAAATATCTTCGGTCCCTTCGCCCCGGGTCAGGAATCCGAAACCCTTGGTGCGATTGAACCACTTGACGATGGCGCGCTCGAGGCCGCTTGACGGCTTGACCTGGACATGGGTCCGAACCGGCGGCAGTTGCGAGGGGTGAACCGCGGTCGACGTATCCATGGAAATGATTCTGAAGGTCTGGTAGCCGCGTTCGCGCTTCTGGATCTCGCAAACCACGCGGGTCCCTTCCAGCACGGTCTGGTAGCCGTCGCGACGCAGGCATGTCACGTGCAGCAGCACGTCTTCCATACCATTGTCTGGAATGATGAAACCGAACCCCTTGGCAACGTCGAACCACTTGATGACACCGGTGATCTCGATAAGATCGACCGCGTCAGCATGCGCTTCCGCATTCACCTGGTCTTTTTCTGAGGACCTTTCCCCCATCCGGATGCCTCTCCAATACGCGTCACAAACAACTGAAGTGATTCTTGATTAAAACATTAACATTGTATTACTCGGGCAGTGCAAGCCCTCTGCGAAAACTTGTTGATCCGTCCACTTCTATCGTGTTGCCATTGCCTGAAACACAAATCCGCCTATCGTTCCTGCAATCAAGAATCATGAGGTAAAGACAATGCGTTATCTGCACACGATGGTCCGTATCACCGATGTCGAAGCATCACTCGACTTCTACTGCAACAAGCTCGGGCTTGTGGAAATCCGCCGCCACGAAAGCGAAGCCGGCCGGTTCACGCTTATTTTTCTCGCCGCCCCGGAAGACAAGGAACGCGCCCTCGCCGACAAGGCGCCGATGCTCGAGTTGACCCATAACTGGGACCCCGAAGAGTATACCGGCGGCCGCAATTTTGGCCACCTCGCCTACGTGGTCGACAATATCCATGAGCTTTGCCAATCGCTTCTCGACAATGGCGTCACCATCAACCGGCCTCCGCGTGACGGTCATATGGCCTTCGTCAGGTCACCTGACGGGATCTCGATCGAACTGCTGCAGAAGGACGCGCCGCTGGAGCCTGCCGAGCCCTGGCTGTCCATGAAGAACACCGGCGCCTGGTAAGCCTTGCGCGGTGGCCCGGTATTTTCGGCCCGGGCCACCGGCACAGCGCAAGGCTCACGCAACGAACACAGGCTAGTGTAACGCCGATGGGACATGCTTTCGCCGCATTTGCGACGCATCGCATGCACTATCGCCGGCATGCCGATTTACCCGGTCTGGTGACCGGGAATGTTCGTTTACAAAAACGTTGCAAATGGATAGGCATCCTTCAAGGACCTTAGGGTCCGCCATTGATTGCAAGATACCGGGGGCTCCAGAGTTTGCAGACAGGCGGGAACAAAGCAGGCAACCGGCGCATGATGACGCGGACGTTGCTGTTGGCCGGTGCAGCGGCAATCCTGAGCGGATGCATCTCGGCCGCCGATCCCGACATGTTTGCGGTTCAGGGCTTTGCGCCTGCTGCGTCGGGCCTGCCCGATGATGGTACCAGCGCAGATCAGACCGCTTCGATGTATGCAAGCTCGGACAGCGTGGCAGAAACCGCGACCGGAATTCCGCTGCCCGTGCCCTCTCCCAATTCCGCTGATGCGTCGCTGCGCCAGCCAGTCATGGCTATGGCTGCTCCCGTCGCCGGCCAGCAGATCGTCATGGCCGACACGGCGGTCGATGCCCTCAACCGCGGCATCACACAGAGCCAGCCGGCCCAGGCGCCCGCCAATCTTTATGCATCAACACCGTTGACCGCGGGAATCGCGCCCGAGGCCATCCAGGCACCCCAGCCCGATCAGCCCGCGTATCAACAGACCGCGTCGCTGACGACCGAGCCTATGCAGGCCGAGGTCCAGCCGCAGGTCCAGGAGCTGGCAATCGTTGCGCCGCCGAAGAAGAAGTCGATCTTTGCGCGCATGTTCTCGCCCAAGCCGGACTCGACGCAAAACGCCCGCGCCGGAACCCGGAAACGCGTGGTTTCTCCCAAGGCAGATCCGGTCACCGTCGCATCCGCGACCGGCAGCTCAAATGCCCTGCCCGGCGTCCGCTCATCGGCACTGTTCGGCCTCGACGAGGAAAGCTCGGATTCGGGGGACGCCCCGATTGAACTGGCCTCGGCTGCGGGGCTGGCGCGGCTTGCACCCAACGGATTGCACCTGCAGACCGAACGAGTCGAAGTCGCCTGTTTCAAGCCGCAACTCGTGCGGGTTCTCAAGTCGGTCGAGCGCCACTACGGCCGGCCGCTGGTGGTGACCTCCGGATATCGCAGTCCGAAGCATAACCGTCGAATCGGCGGCGCCTCCGGATCGCGTCACACCTCCTGCGAGGCCGCTGACGTCCAGGTCGAGGGCGTTTCAAAATGGCAGCTGGCAAAATATCTTCGCTCCATGCCCGGACGCGGCGGAGTCGGCACCTACTGCCATACGGAATCGGTCCATATCGATATCGGCAACACCCGTGACTGGAACTGGCGCTGCCGCCGTCGCAAGTAAGATACCGACAAATCCGGCCCGGTTTCGCGTCTGCCGCGAGGCCCGCGGCGGGCACACGAAAATAAGTTCATCCAGATGTCATTTTTTTCTCAAAGAAGCCAATTATCCGCTTGCGGTCCTGAAGCGGTCTGATTATAAGACGCCACATCGCACGCGCCCTTCGTCTATCGGTTAGGACGCCAGATTTTCATTCTGGAAAGAGGGGTTCGACTCCCCTAGGGCGTGCCACCCCCTTCAAGCACTTAGCTTGATTATCTCATCTAAAACTCGAAGTTTTTGCCAGCCCCGTCCCGGGCCATGGCTTGGCTGTAACCAGCGTTTCTGAAACGCGGCCGGTTGCCTCTGCAGCGCCGCAATCAGCACCCATTGACGTGCTCATTCCGGGCTATGGAAATCCGAGCGCGGCTTTGCTTTACAGGATTGCCTAGCGGGCGATCGCCGCGTCGATGACCCGGATCTGGACCCGTCTGACGCCTTGCCAGTAATCCGCCGATATCGAGCCCGCGACATGAAACGTCATGCCGCGTCCGCCAAGCAGTGTCGCCCCCATCTCCGTGTCGGCCGCACGGAAGGCGATTCCGTTCAGGCGCCCGCCGTCGGGCCCGGCAAACGACAGCTTGATGTGATTCTGTCCGACCACGCGCGCGTCCTTGAGAATATGGCCAGGAACCGCGAACACCGGCTGCGGGTGACCGGCACCGAAAGGCCCGGCGCGCTCGATCATGTCGACCAGATCCAGCGTCGCTCCGGAAGCCGAAATAGCCCCGTCGATCTTGAGCCGGTGATTGGCCGACAGATCCGCCACGGCTTCGGCCGCATTGTCCTCGAAGAAGGCCCGCAGCTCGCCCAGGCGGTTCTGCTCGACAGTCAGACCGGCGGCCATCGCGTGCCCGCCGCCCTTGACCAGCAGACCCTTGTCGACCGCCTTGCGCACCAGCCGTCCGATATCGACCCCCGGCACCGAGCGTCCAGAGCCCGTCCCCTTGCCGTTGCCGTCAAAGGCGATGGCAAAGGCCGGGCGGCGGTAGCGTTCCTTGAGCCGCGAAGCCAGCAGCCCCACCACTCCCGGGTGCCAGCCCTGCCGTTCGGTGACGATGACCGCAGGCCCCTCGCCGCTTGCCATCTCCATTGCCGCTTCCGCGTCGGCTTCGGCAAGCATCGCCGCCTCGATCGCCTGACGCTCCCGGTTGAGCTCCTCAAGCCGTTCGGCGATGGCCTCGGCCTCGTCCCGGTCTTCCAGCGTCAGCAATCGGCTGCCAAGCGCGGCATCGCCGATCCGCCCGCCGGCATTGATACGCGGTCCGATCAGATATCCCAGATGATAGGGCGTGACCGGGCCATTGACGCCGGCACGCTGGCTGAGCGCTGCCAGGCCGACATTTCCCATGGTCCGTGCCGCCAGCAGTCCCTTGACCACGAATGCCCGGTTCAGCCCCTTGAGCGGCACCACGTCACACACCGTGGCCAGCGCCACCAGATCGAGGCAAGCGAGCAAATCAAACGTTCCGGCTCTCGTCTCGCCCTTCTGGCGCAGCAGCCGCAATGTACCGACAAGAACCATGAACACCACGCCACAGGCGCACAGGTGACCCAGCCCCGACAGGTCATCCTCGCGATTGGGATTGACCAGCGCCACAGCTACCGGCAATTCGCTTGCCACCTGGTGGTGATCGATGACCACGACATCGATTCCGCGCCGGGCAGCCTCGTCCAGCGCTTCATGGCTGGTCGAGCCGCAATCCACGGTGATGATCAGTCCGGCACCACGATCGATCAGTTCGCCGATAGCGGTGGGGTTCGGGCCATAGCCCTCGAAGATCCGGTCGGGAATGTAGATCTCGCTGACGACCCCGAAATGCCGGAGGAAGCGCTGCATCAGCGCCGAGGACGCTGCACCGTCGACATCGTAGTCGCCAAAGATCGCCACCCGTTCGCCACGCGAGATCGCAAGCGCAATCCGTTCGGCCGCCTTGTCACAATCGGTGAGCTTGGACGGGTCCGGCATCAGTGATTTGATTGTCGGGTCGAGGAAGGCCTTGGCGTCGCCGATGGCAACGTCGCGGCCGGCCAGCACCCGCGCAACGACATCGGGCAACCCGGTCATCTGCGCGATCGAAATCGCCTTGTTCTCGCCGGCCATATCCAGCCGCGCGACCCATTTCTGGCCGGACAGCGACTGCTCGACGCCAAGGAATGCCCGGTCTGATGCGCCGCTGTTTGCCATTCAGAAATCAACCTGCCTTCGCGCGTCATGCCACCACAGCTACGCCAGAGACACGCTCATACCGCAATCCGTCCGGCGCGGCAAAGCACGCCTGGTTTGTAACGCTTGAAAGGGAGGCAAAAACAGATGCGCCAGCTCTTTCAAGCTGGCGCACAGGCAGTCTTCAGACCGGTACCGGTGTGACGCGGTGACCTCAATCGAACTTGGCGAGATCCTGGTGCCGCGCCTTGATCTCGCGAACCGTCCGCGAGGAGGACCGCATCACAATAGTGTGGGTGACGATGGCATCGCGGGTGAACCGCACGCCCTGCAGCATGTTGCCATCGGTCACGCCGGTGGCGGCAAACAGCACATCGCCGCGCGCCATTTCTTCCATCGTGTAGATCTTGTTGGGATCCGAAATTCCCATCTTGGCGGCACGCGCTATCTTTTCCTCGGTGTTGAGCTGCAGCCGGCCCTGCATCTGACCGCCAATGCAACGCAGTGCCGCAGCCGCCAGCACGCCTTCGGGCGCACCGCCGATGCCAAGATAGATATCGATGCCGGTCTCGTCGGGATCGGTGGTGTGGATCACCCCGGCCACGTCACCGTCGCCGATCAGCCGGATCGCTGCACCGGTGGCGCGGACTTCCTCGATCATCCGCGCATGGCGCGGTCGGTCCAGAATGCAGGCCGTCACCTGGCCGACCTTGACGCCCTTGGCGCGGGCCACGGCCTGGATGTTTTCGGTCGGAGTAGCATCGAGCGCAACCGTGTTGGCCGGATAACCGGGGCCGATCGCGATCTTTTCCATGTACACGTCAGGCGCATAGAGCAGGCTGCCTTTTTCGGCGATGGCAATCACCGCCAGCGAGTTCGGCAGGTTCTTGGCGCAGATGGTGGTGCCTTCCAGCGGGTCGAGCGCGATGTCGACCTTGGCGCCGTCACGGGTGCCCACTTCCTCGCCGATATAAAGCATCGGTGCTTCGTCGCGCTCGCCTTCGCCGATCACCACGGTGCCGTCGATCGGCAAGCGGTTGAGCTCCTGGCGCATCGCGTCGACGGCAACCTGGTCGGCCGCCATCTCGTCACCGCGGCCGCGAAGCCGGGCGGCGGCAACCGCCGCGCGCTCGGTTACACGCGCGATTTCCAGCGTGAGAATGCGGTCCAGAGCGCTTGCTTCTGTCGGTTTGCCTGACATGGCTTAAAATCCCCCGGGATATCTCGTTTGGCCGCTCATACAGCCTTCAAACATAGCAAGGCAATGTGAAAGCCGCATTAAAAGCCGTTGTTTTTTCAGCTTTTTGGCCTGATCCCAAACTAAATCGATTAAGCTGTGCCGGCGCTCGCCTGGCCTTGCTCGTCGCCAACCCAAAGCAAGGCCGTCAGCGGTGTCAGCTTTCGCGCGTCCGCTCGATCCGGATCACCTGCGGCTCGCCGGAAAGATAGCCTTCGGTCTTGATGGCATCGACCGCGGCCCGCACCTTTGATTCAGTCGTGGCATGGGTGACCAGGATGACCGTCTGCGGCCCGTCTTCCGTGCCATGCGGGCGTCCGCGCTGGACAATCGATTCCAGCGAAATGCCATTCTTGGCCATCAAGGTGGCGATCGACGCAAACACCCCTGCCCGGTCATCGACCTTGAGCGAGATGAAGTAACCACCCTCGTGGCTCTGGATCTGGGCCCGCGTGTAAGGTTCAAGCTTGTCGGCAGGCCGGCCGAGTGCCGGCGCGTGCTGGTGCCCGGGCCGGCTCTTGGCGATATCGGCAATGTCGCCAAGTACTGCCGATGCCGTTGCGTCTCCGCCGGCACCCGGACCCGACAGCATCAGCTCGCCAAGAATGTCGGCTTCGATTGTCACCGCGTTGGTCACACCTTCGACCTGCGCGATCATCGAGCCCTTCGGCACCATGGTCGGATGCACCCGCTGCTCGATGCCGGTAGCGGTGCGCTGCGACACGCCAAGCAGTTTGATCCGGTAGCCGAGTTCATCGGCGGCATGAATGTCATCGATGGAAATGTTGGTGATGCCTTCGACATAGACCTCGTCGGCGGCAATCTCGGTACCGAACGCCAGGCTGGTCAGGATCGACAGCTTGTGCGCGGTGTCGTCGCCTTCGATGTCGAACGCCGGGTCGGCTTCCGCATAGCCGAGCCGCTGGGCTTCGGTCAGGCATTCGGCAAAGCCCATGTTGTCGCGCTGCATCCGGGTCAGGATGTAGTTGCAGGTGCCATTGAGGATGCCATAGATCCGCGTCACCTGGTTGCCGGTCAGCGATTCCCGCATCGCCTTGATCACCGGAATGCCGCCCGCGACCGCCGCCTCGAAATTCAACAGCACGCCATTGGCCTCGGCCAGCCGGGCAAGTTCGACGCCGTGCTTGGCGAGCATCGCCTTGTTGGCCGTCACCACGTGGCGCCCGGCGGCAAGCGCCGCGTTTGCAGCCGACAGCGCCGGATCGGCATCGCCGCCAATCAGTTCCACCAGCACGTCGATATCCGCGTCACGCGCCATGGCGACCGGATCATCGAACCAGGCCACGCCGTCAAGGTTGATCCCCCGGTCACGGCTGCGGTCCCGGGCGCTGACGGCGGTGATCAGGATTTCGCGTCCGCAAATGTCGGCCAGCAGGTTATGCCGGCTCTTGATCACGCGAAAAAGCGCCGCACCGACAGTTCCAAGGCCTGCAATGCCGACTTTCAGGGCATCAGTCATATCAAAAGTCCACCTGTATGGGATCGTCCGCATTGGAGTTGCGAACTGGAGAAACTCCAGGTGGGTTTACCGGCGGGAAACCGGGCGGTCAACGTCGGCCGGTCAACGACACCACATTGTCGGTGCCGGCCTTGCCGGCTTCGGCAAAGAACCGTTTGATGTTGCGCGCTGCCTGGCGGATCCGGTGTTCGTTCTCGACCAGCGCGATGCGGACATGGTCATCGCCGTGCTCGCCAAAGCCGATTCCCGGTGCGACCGCCACATCGGCGTGCTCGACCAGCAGCTTGGAGAACTCCAGCGACCCCAGATGCTTGAAGGGTTCGGGAATTGGCGCCCAGGCGAACATGGTCGCCGGCGGCGGTGGCACATCCCAGCCGGCCTTGCCGAAACTGTCGACCAGAACATCGCGCCGGCGCTTGTAGATCGCGCGCACCTCGGCAATGTCGGAGCCGTCGCCATTCAGCGCCGCGGTCGCAGCCACCTGGATCGGGGTGAAGGCACCGTAATCGAGGTAGGATTTCACCCGGGTCAGGGCGGAAATCAGCCGCTCGTTTCCGACCGCGAAGCCCATCCGCCAGCCCGGCATCGAAAACGTCTTCGACATCGAGGTGAACTCGACACAGATGTCGATTGCGCCCGGAACCTCCAGCACCGACGGAGGTGGCGTCTCATCAAAATAGATTTCGGCATAGGCCAGATCGGACAGGATGATGATATCGTGCTTCTTCGCAAACGCGACGACATCCTTGTAGAAATCCAGCGATGCCACCAGGCTCGTCGGGTTCGACGGGTAGTTGAGAATCAGCGCCAGCGGCTTCGGGATCGAATGCTTCACCGCGCGCTCAAGTGCTACGAAGAAGCTCTTGTCAGGCACTACGTCCAGCGAGCGGATTACACCGCCCGACATGATGAAACCGAAGGCGTGGATCGGATAGGTCGGATCGGGGCAGAGAATCACATCGCCCGGCGCGGTGATCGCCTGGGCCATGTTGGCAAAGCCTTCCTTGGAGCCGAGCGTGGCAACGACCTGGGTATCTGGGTTCAGATTGACGCCGAAACGCCGCTGGTAATAGTTCGCCTGAGCCCGTCGGAGACCCGGAATACCGCGCGAGGTCGAGTACCGGTGGGTGCGTGGATCCCGCACCGCTTCGCACAATTTGTCGACAATGGCGGCTGGTGTCGGCAAGTCCGGATTGCCCATCCCCAGATCGATGATATCCGCACCGCCGGCCCGCGCTGAAGCCTTCAGCCGGTTGACCTGCTCGAACACGTAAGGTGGAAGGCGACGAACCTTGTGAAATTCTTCCATGGAATTCCCCAGAATTGCGGGCTGCATAGTGCCGCCCTGATGCCACGCATTTGCGACCAAACCAAGTCGAACGCAAGATTTAATTCTCGATTTCCTGCTGCGTATCACTGCCGTGGCTGGCCGCCAACGCGCGCAATTGCCTCAGCCGCGCTTCATATTGTGCCCGGGCATCCGGCGTTGACGCCCGGCTGCGCAACAACTCGGCCATTTCCGCCTCCGCTGCCCGTTTTTCGGCATCGGAAAGCTGCGCATTGGCAGCCCGCGGTTGCTGCCCGATTTTCGGATACTGCCCGGTTCGGCTTGCACCGACGGCGACGAACTCTTTGTTCTCGACCGGCGCCGTTTTCTCGATCGGAATCGGCGAGGTGAAACCCGGATTGCGGCGAATGACCGTGGGCGTGGCAGCCGGGGCTTCAGCGGCAGGCAGAGGGGCCTGCGTCAAGGTGGCCGAAGCCGCTGTGCTGTCGGGAACCGCGACAGCCACGCTCTTGGGCGCCGCATCTTCCAGCGACGCCGTCTGGCATCCGCTTACCAGAAGCGTGACAAGCACAACAAACGCCGGACGGACAATCGGTAACATGATCAGTTATATTCCGGTCTCCACCAAATGGTGGTCATGACATGGACAAAAAAAGTCCCTATCAAGGAAAGATGGATGCTTGAAACTACAACAAGCACTGTAAGTAAGCCGATTTAAGGCAGAAGACGGGCTGGAGGCAAGCTCGGCAACATTGAGGAGGCGCCGCCATGGCGGACAAGGGCAAGACGACGGCCGGCACCGGGGATGCCAACAGCAGCGCTTCACCTGCCGACGCCTATGTCGTCAAGAACCCTGAAGCGTTTGCCCGCAATGTCGCGCGCATGCTCGAAGAATTGGGCAAGGCCGCATCCGCCTGGGTCGAGCCGCGCGAAAAGGGCGAAGTTACCGACAGCGTCTCCGAGCCGATGGCCGACATGGTCAAGACCTTCTCCAAGGTTGGCGAGTACTGGCTGTCCGATCCGAAACGCGCCATCGAAGCCCAGACAGCCTTGTTGACCAGTTACTTCGGCATGTGGAACGAATCCGTCAAACGCATGTCTGGCGAAGACAGCACTCCAAAGCCAAAAAATACCGACAAACGGTTCTCCGATCCGGACTGGGAAGACAATCCGTTTTTCGAGTTCCTGAAAAACGCTTATTTCATCACATCGGACTGGGCCAACAAGCTGGTGGAAGACACCGAAGGGCTTGACGAGCATACCCGCCACAAGGCGACGTTCTACGTGCGGCAGATCACCAGCGCGTTGTCGCCTGCGAATTTCCTCGCCACCAATCCCGAACTCTACAAGGAAATGGTGTCCTCCAACGGTGGGAACCTGGTCAAAGGCATGCAGATGCTGGCCGAGGACATCGCCGCCGGCAAGGGTGAACTGAAACTCCGGCAGTCCGATGCGTCAAAATTCAAGGTCGGCGACAACATCGCCGTCTCACCCGGCAAGGTCATTGCCCAGGACGATGTCTGCCAGATCATCCAGTACGAACCGCAGACCGAAACCGTGCTCAAGCGGCCCTTGCTGATCGTGCCGCCATGGATCAACAAATTCTACATTCTCGACCTCAATCCCAAGAAGTCCTTCATCAGGTGGGCGGTCGAGCAGGGCCACACGGTGTTTGTCATCTCCTGGGTCAATCCGGACCAGCGCCAGGCCACCAAGGACTGGGAATCCTACTCCCGCGAAGGCATTTCCTTCGCGCTCGACACCGTAGAGAAAGCCACCGGAGAGCGCCAGGTCAACGCCATCGGCTATTGCGTCGGCGGCACGCTTCTGGCGGCAACGCTGGCTCTCCACGCCCAGGAAAAGGACACCCGGATCGCCACGGCGACATTTTTCACCACCCAGACCGACTTCACCTATGCAGGCGATCTCAAGGTCTTTGTCGACGAGGCGCAGATTTCCTCGATCGAAGCGGCGATGGAGAAAAACGGTTATCTCGACGGATCGAAAATGGCTACCGCCTTCAACATGCTGCGCGCCTCCGATCTGATCTGGCCCTATGTCGTCAACAACTACCTCAAGGGCAAGGATCCGATGCCCTTCGACCTGCTTTACTGGAATTCCGACGCAACCCGGATGCCGGCGGCCAACCATTCCTACTACCTGCGCAACTGCTACCTCGAGAACAACCTGTCCCAGGACAGGATGGTGCTCGCCGGAAAGACCCTGAAGCTCGGCGACGTCAAGATCCCGATCTACAATCTGGCGGCCAAGGAAGACCATATCGCCCCTGCCCGCTCCGCCTATATCGGTGGCAGGTTGTTTGGCGGCGACGTCACCTATGTGATGGCCGGCTCCGGTCATATCGCCGGCGTGGTCAACCCACCGGAGGCCGGCAAGTACCAGTTCTGGTCCGATGGACCGAAGAATGCCGAATTCGATGATTGGGTGGAAGCCGCCAAGGAAACGCCTGGCTCCTGGTGGCCGCATTGGCACCAGTGGATCCGCGCAGCCTCGGATGAGGAAGTGCCGGCGCGCAAACCCGGCGGCAAGAAACTCAAAGCCATCGAGGATGCACCCGGCTCCTATGTCCGCGTCCAGGTCTGAGCGGCCGGCTCCGTCTGTTTGCAGGGTGCACATGAGCGGGAAACCACCGGGGCGTTTGCGGGCCGCCGCAAAGGCTGGTATGCGCCCGAGCCATGAACTTCGACCCGCCCTTGATCCCCGCGCGGCTGATCCGCCGTTACAAGCGATTCCTGTTCGATGCCGAACTCGAAAACGGCGACATGATCACCGGATCCTGCCCCAACACCGGGTCGATGCGCGGCCTCACCACCCCCGGTTCAAGGTGCTATCTCACCCGGCATTCCGGCGGCACCCGCAAATACCCCCATGCGCTCGAACTGGTGGAAGCCGATGATACGCTGGTCGGGATCAACACCGGCCGCCCCAACCGGCTGGTCGAAGAGGCCATCGAAGCGGGACTGATCGGATCGCTCGGCAGCTATGCCGAGCGGAGGCGCGAACAGAAATACGGCAACAATTCCCGCATCGACATCCTGTTGCAGGATCCTGCCAGGGGCCTAGCCTATGTCGAGGTCAAGAACGTGCATTTTCGCCGAAGCCGGCGCCTGGCCGAGTTTCCCGACAGCGTCACCACCCGTGGCGCCAAGCATCTCGAAGAACTCGGCGACATGGTCGAGGCTGGACACCGCGCCATAATGGTCTATCTGATCCAGCGCAACGATGTGGACAGCCTCAGCCTGTGCCGGGATCTCGACCCGGCCTACGCAGCGGCGTTTGATCGCGCCATGACGCGCGGGGTTGAAGCTTGTGCCATACGATGCAAGATCACATCTGAGCAAATACGCGCTGAAACGATGGTTCCCGTTGAGGAACCCGGCTTAAACAGCGTATCATGAAGACGCGCTGGCCGAACCGGCAGCGACAAGACAGAGCGAGCCTGCCATGGTTACCTATATCGACGCCACATCGGCACCGATGAAAAACACCGGTCAGATCCGGCTATACGGCCCCGAAGGTTTCAAGGGCATGCGCAAGGCAAGCCAGATCACCGCCCGGTGCCTCGATGAGCTGGTTCCGCGCGTCGTGCCGGGGGTCACCACCAACGAGATCGACCGCTTCGTCTATGAGTTCGGCATGGACAATGGCGCCCTGCCCGCCACCTTGAACTATCGCGGCTACACCAAGTCCTGCTGCACCTCGATCAATCATGTCGTCTGTCACGGCATCCCCAACGACAAGCCGTTGCGTGAAGGCGAGATCGTCAACATCGATGTCACCTACGTGCTAGACGGCTGGCACGGCGATTCAAGCCGCATGTATCCGGTCGGCCAGATCAAGCGGGCCGCCGAGCGCCTGCTGGAAATCACCCAGAAATCGCTGATGCTCGGCATTGAAGCCGTCAAGCCGGGCGCCCGCACCGGCGCCATCGGTGCCGCCATCCAGGCCTATGCGGAATCGGAGCGCTGCTCGGTGGTCCGCGATTTCTGCGGACATGGCGTGGGCAAGCTGTTTCACGACGCGCCCAACATCCTGCATTACGGCCGGCCCGAGGAAGGGCCTGAAATGCGTCCCGGCATGATCTTCACCATCGAGCCGATGATCAATCTGGGCCGCCCGCATGTCAAAGTGCTGTCCGACGGCTGGACCGCGGTGACGCGGGATCGGTCTCTGACCGCGCAGTACGAGCACACCGTCGGGGTCACCGAAACAGGCTGCGAGATCTTCACCCTCTCCCCGGCGGGCCTGGACCGTCCCGGCCTCCCCGCATGACATCACGCCGTCGCCCAGGTCTGAACGAACAAGGCCTGGACGGCGACGGCACGAATGATGAAAACCTGGCCCAAAGCCCCGACGACGAGCGGCAGTATTTTGCCGAAAGCCGCCAGGGCAAAACCAGGGGCCGCGCGCTGCAAAGCGATCCGCGCGACGCCGCGGACAAACCCGGCGAACACTTTCATGGTCACCGCGACCGGTTGCGCCAGCGGTTTCGCGACAGTGGCGACCGGGCGCTCGCCGATTACGAGCTGCTCGAACTGCTGCTGTTCAGGCTGATACCCCGCCGCGACACCAAGCCGATCGCCAAGGCGCTGCTGGCCAGGTTCGGATCGCTGCCCGAAGTGCTGGGCGCGCCGACCCAGCTGCTGACCGAGGTCAAGGGCGTTGGAGACAGCGTTGCCACCGACCTCAAGCTGGTCGCCGCGATTGCCCACCGCATGCTCAAGGGCGAACTTACCGGCCGCCAGGTGCTGGCCTCATGGTCGTCGGTCATCGAGTACTGCCGGGCGGCGATGGCGTTTGAAGCGCGGGAGCAGTTCCGGGTGCTGTTTCTCGACAAGAAGAATGCGCTGATTGCCGATGAAGTGCAGCAGACCGGCACGGTCGACCACACCCCGGTCTATCCGCGTGAAGTCGTCAAGCGCGCCCTCGAGCTCTCGGCCACGGCAATCATCCTGGTACACAACCACCCCTCCGGCGATCCGACGCCATCGCGCGCCGACATCGAAATGACCAAGCTGATCATTGATACCGCGCGGCCGCTGGGCATCACCGTGCACGACCACATCATCATCGGCAAGGACGGCCATGCCAGCCTCAAGGGGATGAAGCTGATCTAGGCCAACCACGATTCTTCAGCCGTGCCTTCCGGTCAGCGGACCGAAACAAAACCCTCCAAACAAAAACGCCGGGGCAGAACCCCGGCGTTTTCAATCATCAGACCTGCGCTGCCTTATTCGGCGGCGGCGTCTTTCTTGGCGGCCTTCTTCTTGGCCGGGGCCTTCTTCTTGGCAGCCGGCTTTTCAGAAGCCTCTGCCTCGTCTTCGGCCATCAGTTCTTCCTTGCTCACCGACTTGTCCGTCACGTCGATGACGGTCAGCATGTGATCAATGGTCTTTTCTTCAAAGATCGGAGCGCGCAGCGAAGCAACGGCGCCAGGGGTCTTCTGGAAATATTCGTAGATTTCCTGTTCCTGGCCCGGGAACTTGCGAACCTGCTCGAACAGCGAGCGCTGCAGTTCTTCGTCGCTGACCTGAATTTCGGCTTCTTCGCCGATCTTCGACAGCACCAGGCCGAGACGAACCCGGCGCTCGGCCAGCGCGCGGTATTCTTCGCGGGCGGCTTCTTCGGTGGTGTCTTCGTCAGCAAACGTCTTGCCGTTGTCGGACAGTTCCTGGTTGATCTGGCGCCAGATGCTTTCGAATTCCGAATCGACCAGCTTGGACGGTGCTTCGAACTTGTGCGCTGCATCGAGCTGATCGAGGATCTGACGCTTCAGCTTCTGGCGGGTCACCTGACCGTACTGGCTTTCGATCTGCGAACGAACGATCTCGCGCAGCTTGTCAGCTGAATCGAGACCCAGGGTCTTGGCCAGCTCATCATTGATTTCCAGCTCGCCCGGTGCGGCAATTGCCTTGACGGTGATGTCGAAGGTGGCTTCCTTGCCGGCCAGGTGCGCGGCCTGGTAGTCGGCCGGGAACGTGACCTTGATCACCTTCTCGTCGCCTTCCTTGACGCCGACCAGCTGCTCTTCGAAGCCGGGGATGAAGCGGTTGGAGCCGATAACCAGCTCGGCATCCTGATCCGCGCCGCCTTCGAAAGGCTCGCCGTCAATCTTGCCAAGGTAATCGATCGTCACCTTGTCGCCGTCGGCTGCCTTGCCCTTCTTGGGTTCGAACGTGCGGCTGTTTTCGGCAACGCGGAGCACCTGCTCCTCGACTTCTTCCGCCGGTACATCGACAACTTCGCGGACAACCTTGAAGCTGGTCATGTCGGCGACGTCGAATGCCGGGATGATTTCATAGGCGATGGTGAATTCGAAATCGGCAGCGCCTGCGAGAATCTGGTCGGCTTCCTTCTCGTCCTCGGTCATCGAGATCTCGGGCTGAGTCGCGGCCTTTTCGCCACGCTCGGCCAGGATCGATGTCGGCTTTTCCTGGACCATTTCATTGACCAGCTGCGCCATGATCGACTTGCCGTAGACCTTCTTCAGGTGCGAGATCGGCACTTTGCCCGGGCGAAAGCCTTTGATCTGCATCTTGCCCTTGGCTTCGGCAAGCTTCTCGTTCATCTGCGCTGCCATGTCCGCAGCGGGAACGACAACCTTCAATTCGCGCTTCAGCCCTTCGGCAAGCGTTTCGGTAACCTGCATGTTCAAACCTTCATTTCCTCGCAACTGCGACCGTTCGGGTTGGCCCCGCGACTGGGCCGGTATACCGGCGTCGCTTGTGGCTTTTTCTTCATTGTAAGCCCCAGACCGGATCAACCGGCTGAACGCCCTTCGTGCTCGCCCTGCCATCCAACGCCATGCGGCGGTCAGACCGGACTATAATTTGGTGCGGGTAGAGAGACTTGAACTCCCACGCCTTACGGCACCAGAACCTAAATCTGGCGTGTCTACCAATTTCACCATACCCGCTCTTAGGGCCGCAAAACCACGCTCGCGCGAGGCGACCCTGAACGCGGTCGCTCTATATCACCCGATTGGCAGTGATCAAAGGAAAAATCACCGCATGCGGGATGGTTTTTGCGCCTGGAAGCCGGTTTGAGAGAATTGAAGCCGGCTTTTCAGTACAGCGGCTCTTCATAAAGTGTCACGCCATCGATCATCAGACGGGCGATTTGCGGCTGCCCGTCAGCCGAAACCCGGACCGCGACCGTGGTGCGGCCGGCATTACGCGCGTCTTCGATGTCACGCCCTTCGCCTTCGGGAACATAATACCGCTCGATTCCGAATGTCAGTGATATTATCATATGTCTGAACCGGTTGGCATCGTCTCCAGACAACTTCACCGGCTTGCTCTTGAGATACACCGTGTCCGCAGTGCCATCGTCCGGCTTGTCGAGACTGATGGATTTCACCGTCGCCAGTCCGTCCTCACCGGTTTCAAGCGTCAGCCATAGCGGCATGAACCTATCCTGTTCCGGCCAGATTCCGGAAAACAGCGCTCCATCCACCTGTGAAACACTCTCGTAGCGAAGCTGGACATAATCGCCGCGCATCAGGTCACGCGGGTCAACCGGTGCCGACCTGAGTATGATTTCGCTTCCATCACGCAGAATCGCGGCGCGACCCAGAAGCATCGTGCTCAGCGTGCCGATCAGCACCAGTATGGAAAGCCCTGCAGCCAGAACCGGATTGAGCTTGCGGCGCAGCATCTGCCCCAAGTCCATCATGACCGGCTCTCCCCGACCTTGAACCGTTTCTCGATCTTCATCACTGCATAGGCGATGATCGCCAGCACCAGTCCGGCCAGAAACAGGAACCCGGCACTCCCCAACAGCGATCCCAGGGTTTCGCCCACTATATACAAGGTCTCGCAGGCGAAGGCGAAATAGGCAAACCGGCGAATGAGGCGGTTTTCGCCGCCGGCGGTCGCGAGAACCGCAACGCTGACGACGAGAATGAAGGCGGCAAAGATCATCTCGGCGGCCAGCCCCGTGTCGTACAGATCTGCCTGGATCAAGCCCAGCCCCGCCAGTGCCATCACCGCTCCATAGGCAGATACGGTGCCGTGCCTGACAACTATGCCGCTCCATGGTGACGGTGTCAGCGAACCAGCTATGAAAGCAATCACCCCGATCGGAGCCAGCACGTAACCCGGGTCCAGTTCAGCCACCCCGTCCGCGAGCCATAGGATCCAGCCGATCAGTATAAATACCGTCAGGTGTCCGGCCATCTTCGAACCGGACCGCCAGGCGGAAAGCCCGACGGCCAAAGCCACCAGCAGCACCAGGCCATACCCGGTTACATCCATCATGTCCGCCAGGTCGCCGACGCCGAACAGGTCGATTCGTGCGAAAAGATAGCCCAATCCCAGAAGACCTGCCGCAATTGCCGCGCCGCCCGAGGAAAAACAGGCCGACACCACCAGCGCCCCAATGGTCCAGGTCAGCATGAACGCGGCCTCGTCGCCGCTTAAATGATACATCTGTGCGACCAGCGCGATACCGGCCCCGTAACAAAGCAGCACGAAGACCAAGGCCGCTTCCGGCACCCATCGCGATTCCCGCCGCTGCGCCACCGCAGCCGCGGCAAGTCCGCCGATGATAAAGACAAAAACCATCCCCACCCGGACGGGCCGCGCGATCGCCTCCCAGTTGGCTGCCACCAGTGCAACCACGGCAGCACCAAAAAGCACGGCGGCAAGAACCGCCAGCACACCCGACAGGTGAAAGCCGGTGTGGCGCTGGTCATGATCGGCCAGCAGCACCTCGCCCTGCCCGGGCTGCAACAGGCCTTTCCGTGTCCACTGATCGATCTCGCGGGAAAGATAACGGCGAAACATGGCGCGATTCTTTCAAAAATGAGGCTCACGCAAAGTCTACATCACCGATTGCTCCACGCAATGCCGGGTTTGTCGCCACAATGCCCGCAATTATGACCGACATGCACAGCTTTGAGGCAAAATCTTAGGTTCAACCCCCGAGTCATGCAAATAGCGAATGGCTTCCATGAGAATATTGCACTGCACAAATCGATTTAAAGCTCCTATGTTCACTTCAACGGAACGCCGCGGTGGCGAACCGGACAACAGCAGGACAGAGGGAGATCACTTATGAACCTGGTCCGCTCATACGCCAGCTGGCGGAAATATCGTGAAACCTGCGTCGAGCTGAACCGGCTTTCTGAACGCGAGTTGAGCGACATCGGCATGACCCGCAGCGATATCCCATTCGCTGCACGGCGCGCCCTGTAAAGATTTTAAGAATTCGGAGCGGCCTCCTCCTCCTCCCAATAGCCGCTTCGATGTGACTGACGTTCATCCTCCTCCCGAGCGTCAGTCTCCCAAAATGACGCCCACCGGATCCTCCTCCCCCGGTGGGCGTTATTCATTTGTGTCGCCACCATTCCGGCGCCCAGCCGCCGACATGGCGCTCGCCGATCCCCCTAAATTCTCTCCAGTACAGGTCGATTGAACGCCCCGACGGGCTCGGGGCGCATCCCGCATCCATGCAAATTGAGCTTGATTAACAAGGATTTGTTAATGTGCATTGCGCAAACCGCATGGCTCCTTTGCAATCTTTTGCACTGCACAAATCAATTTACCTGAACTATATCAACGTCAACGAAACGCGGCTCAGGAACTTCACTCCAGCGCCAGATTGAAAGGACCACCACCATGAACTTCCGTAAGGCTTACAAAGACTGGCGCGAATACCGCAACACCGTCAACGAACTGTCCCGCATGTCCGAGCGCGAACTCAACGACCTCGGCATCTCCCGCGGCGACATCCCGTTCGTTGCCCGCCGCCCGGCCAACTAAGACTTTCATACCTCTGCCCGGTCTTTCGTCCGGTCATCCAAACGGCGCCCTGGAAACGGGGCGCTGTTTCTGTTTCAGCCCTGCTGCAGGGCCTGCCGCCCCGCCCTCCCGGCCACCGGTGAGCCGGTCTTGCCGCGCACTGCTCAAAACTTAGCCAACCGAAATAGTTGACGAGTTGATAATCCAGCCATACCGGCGACGCATATCAGGCCTGTGAATATTGCGCTGCACAATTGGCAGGCAATCGCCTATATGAAGGGCATCGGATTGAACAAATCTACATCACCGCCCGGAACGGGCACACTTGAGGAAACTGCCATGAAAATTCTCAGCAGAGCACGCAACTGGATGAAAACCCGCCAGACTGCACAGGAACTTGCAAACCTTTCCAACGAAACCCTGGCTGACATCGGCCTGACCCGTTTCGACATCGACAATGTGGCTCGCGGCCTTCGTACCCGCTAATCACATCTGCAAAGACCGTTCGTTACGGCGTCCACCAGGACGCCGTTTTCGTTTGTAGGGTTCGGGCGTTGGATGCAAACGCATCGCTGACGCCAACAAAACATCTTTGAGACGGGATCGCGCCCGTGATAAACGGACGCATGACCAAGACCAATTCTCCCCACTCCCCCATCCATGTCATCGGCGGCGGCCTGGCCGGCTCCGAAGCCGCCTGGCAGATCGCACAGCGCGGCTTGCCCGTCATCCTGCATGAGATGCGTCCGGTGCGCGGCACCGAAGCTCACAAGACCGACAGCCTTGCCGAGTTGGTGTGCTCGAATTCGTTCCGCTCCGATGATGCGGAAAACAACGCAGTCGGCGTCATTCATGCCGAAATGCGTCTGGCCGGATCGCTGATCATGGCCTGCGCCGACAACAACCAGGTTCCCGCCGGCGGCGCGCTCGCCGTCGACCGCGAGGGATTTGCCCAGGCCGTGACCGACGCGATCGAAGCCGAACCGCTGATCACCATTGCGCGCGAGGAAATCTCCGGGCTGCCGCCTGAGGCCTGGGACCAGACCATCATCGCCACCGGCCCGCTGACAGCACCTGGACTTGCCGAAGCCATCAGCACGGAGACCGGCCAGGATGCCCTGGCGTTTTTCGATGCGATCGCGCCGATCATCCACACCGATTCGATCGACATGTCGATCTGCTGGTTTCAATCCCGCTACGACAAGGTCGGCCCCGGCGGCACCGGGCGCGACTACATCAACTGCCCGATGGACAAGGAGCAGTACGACGCCTTTATCGATGCTCTGATCGGCGGCGACACCACCGGTTTCAAGGAATGGGAAGGCACACCCTATTTCGACGGCTGCCTGCCAATCGAGATCATGGCCG
>Ga0189291_100154_pt1 | contig 62828 bp, 62 predicted proteins | sample UW1redminimetaG_FD_130331 | JGI IMG/M metagenome (GOLD analysis project Ga0189291, IMG submission 130331) | Marine microbial communities from the Costa Rica Dome - UW179B-red mini metaG | ecosystem: Environmental > Aquatic > Marine > Oceanic > Photic zone | place: Costa Rica: the Eastern Pacific...
ACGCCTGGTTCGATTCCAGGGTCGCCCACCATCAAACCATTTTTCAGCGAAAAAATTGTTTGAGTGCGCAAAGTCATTTTGCGCAGCAAAGTGACAGCGCACACCCTCTCAAATCAAACGCCAGGAACACCCCGATTGATCCCCCCGGATCAAAGCCGTTTGAATTTCGTCAAATCGAGCGGCGTCCATGTGGTGACCGACAACCGTCCCTCTTTGTAGGCAAAGGCCAAACTGAAGGAATTGCGCACAACCCGTATGTCAATTGCGCCGATGGGCCACATGTTGCCTTCAAACAGAACTCGGGCCGATCTTTCGGCTGTGACATCCATAATATGAAACCGGGCCTTTTTGGGAAAAGACTGGCGAAAGGTCTTCTTGATGTCCTTCTTGGAACGCCACAATGCACTGCCGATGGCAAAATGCTCGTCAAACGGGCCGATAATGTACCAATCGAGCACATTGTCACCGCCCATCAGGTTCAGATTTGCGAAGATGGTGTCCATCTCCTCCTGCGTCGTACCCGGGCTGACATGAACGCAAAGCATCCTGCTGCCAAAAAGACCAACGATGCCAAAGCATTGCGCGATACCGGGGAACCTGACGCTTTCTTCCGCGATCCCCATCACATATTCGGTAAGATCCTGGTCGGCGGCTGGGTTCTTGACCCTAATTCTCATGTTTTTTCCAATGGTTCAGGCCGTTCGCAGGCGGTTATGCTGGGGGGCATGGTGGTTTGGTCTTGCAAACCAATCAAGCGATTTAGTGATTTTCGGCGTTTTGCCCGTCACGGAACGTCTATCCGCCTCAACAATACAGCCGGATATGCGCCCGCGTCATCGCGTTCACCAGCAGCGCCAGTTCGGAGTTCATCCGTTCCGGCAAAAAACCAATAGCGCCGCGCCACCCCGTGCCGCCTGCACTTTGTTCTTTCACCGCAGATTCGTAATTTGCCATTAGTTGCGGCAATTGGACTTGCGCGGTGGCATAGTATTTTGACAACCATTCGAGCCGCCGCGCATAGGCCGCCGTGAACCCGGTCACATGGGTCTGGGCATGGCTATATTTTGCGTCCAGGTCAGACAGGCTCTCGTTCAACTCCCGCGTGACCGCCTTGGCCGACACCAAACTGGTGATCGATTTGCGTATGCTGTTCAGATCGGTCTCGCCCGTTTCAGCGCCAACCGCAACGCGCAGCATCATGATCTGTTTGGTGGTCAGGGCCGATCCGCCGATCTTGGTGTTATAGGCCTCCTGCTTGGCCGAGACTTCGGCCAGTTTGTTGGCCTCCTGGAATTGTTCGATCGCATCAACAATGGCCACCAGCGCCTCAATGATATTGCCAATGATGCCAAGCGTTTCCATCCCGCCAACGAACTGGTCGGCAGAGGCTTTCATCGCCGCCTTGGACGCGCCGGCCTTGAACATGCTGCTCTGCTCGATCTCTCGGCAGGCCAGCAACAGGGATTTGGTTGCCTTCATCATTTTGACCATGACATCGGCGGCAGATTTCATCGAGGCGTCCGGTTTTCTGTCTGACAGACCGGCAAGCGCAAAAACCGTGTCAACGATATCGGCAAAATCCCGCGTCGCACTTGATAATTTCAAAAGCGCCTGCCCGCCTTTCTCGCCAGCCTCTTTGCCCTTGCCCGCTGCCATCGCCCGAACCGCCTCTTGGCTGTCCTTGCCAATGTCCAATGCGGTCTTCAGCCCTTCGGCCTTTGCAAATATCTTGGACCCCTTGGTCAGCGCCTCAAACTTTCGTAGCACCTTGGCCCCGGCGATAAAGCACTCCGCCAGCTTGCCTGCCGCTACCAGCGCATAGGCCGTTCCAGTGGCCCGGCGGATTGTGACCCCCTCGCGTTGCAATGCCAGTTGTTCGTTCCCCGCCCGGACAAGCTGGTGATAACCAGTGTACATCCGAACCGCACTGGCCCGCGCCTCGGACAGTTCAGCCAGCCGTTTTGGCGCCCAGTCTTCCATCTTTTTGCCCTGTGCGTATCGTTGTTCCAGCCGTGTCAGATCCCGCAGGCTGTATTCGATTTCCTTGCGGGTCTGTTGAGCGGCTGTGAGGATATGATCGGCAGTACTGGCAACTTGTTTTTCATTGGCTGTGGCCGGCATGGCGGTGTCCTTCCATTGGTCTGTAAGAGATCAGAATTCAGCAGGCGGCATTGCCCTTCGCCGCATGCGCCATGCGTCAAAGGGGGATCCAATGGTGCCTGCGCCAATGGGTCGGTTGGGTAACTTTAGTGGAAAACGGGCTTCAGGTCCAACGCCGCGACGCTCAGGGCCGGGCTTGCGCACCGCCGAAGCGGGCGCAAATGCATCCAGGGCCGCCCCATCAGGGGATTAGAACATCGCCGCGCTGGAAGGTTGCGACATCCATGCTCAGATCATCATAGACAACTTGGATCGTGATAGAATGCACCGCGCCTTGCTTAAGCTTGAGATAGGGGAAACCGTCATCTTCCAAAATCGCGTTGGGCGTTGAAAACTGCGTGTGACAGGGCGGCAGCGGCCAATTCTGCATTGGCTCGTTATTGACGGAGATCGCCATCGCCGCCAGCCCGCACCGCCAGCTCCAAAGGTGCGTGACATAAAGCAGATCATTGCCATCATAGTCGCGCACCGCCACCCAATTGCCCTTCGTCGCATTCAGGATCGGCTTGACCTCGGCTGCGGTGGTGAACTTGCCCGATGGGGTCTGTGGTTCAGCAACCAGCCCGGCAGGCACTACGGCCATGTTGAACCCGGCCCCGACTGCGGGCGCCTGCACCTGCGGCACTGCGGGCACGGCAGGCACGCTGGCGGTTGCCGTTGCGCCGCCAATTTGAACGCCCTCGCCCATCACAACGGATTGCTCTGAAATCACCATGCTGGGCGCGGCGCTCTGGCTCTCGGCCAAGGCGCTCTCGTCCGCGCCGGATCCGTCTGCCGCGTTCAACCCTGCCGCCATCATCGCGAAAAAGAAATCGATCATATTCTATCTCCCCCTGGCCGCGGCTCAATTGCCGTCTTTTGCCATGCAACATCTGCCCCTATAGTGGTCACAAAAGACCAAAGGGCAGAACAAGTATGGCACGCAAAACGGCCAAGCCGCAAACCTTCAACGTTGTTGTTGTCGGCCAACAGGGCAGATTGTCTTATGAAGCACTGATTTTTGCTGCCTCCCTGCGCCAGTGCAGCCCCGATTTTTCCGGCCGCCTGCTGATCGCGGAACCCCAAGCGGGGCCCCTGTGGGAGGGAAACCCCGCAATCCAGAACGTCGCCCTGCGGGAGGCGCTTGAGGACCTGGGTGCCGAGATCATCCCGTTCAGCAACACGGTTTTTGGCGAAAACTATCCCTATGGCAACAAGATCGAAATGCTGCAGGCCCTGCCCAAGGGGGAGCCATTTGTGTTCTTTGACACCGACACGCTCATCACGGGCGATCTGTCCCGCGTACCGTTCGATTTTGACAAGCCCAGTGCCTCTTTGCGCCGCGAAGGCACTTGGCCCCAGCCCCAGCTTTACGGTCCGGGCTATGCTGGCCTGTGGAAGTCTCTCTATGACAAATTTGGCTTGGATTTCGACAGCAGTCTCGATCTCAGCCAACCGGACGAATACTGGAAACGCTACCTCTACTTCAACGCAGGTTTTTTCTTTTATCGCTGCCCGCATGAGTTTGGTGCTTTGTTCCTCGAATACGCCCGCGCCATACGCGATACGCCCCCCGTGGAGCTTTGCGCCCAAAGCCTTGATCCATGGCTCGACCAGATCGCGCTGCCATTGGTGATCCACGCGCTCGGCGGCGGGCGCGATACGCTGCCAGAGGGCCTTCTGGATGGCGAGGTGTCCTGTCACTACCGGGTTCTGCCGCTGCTTTACGCCCGTGAAAACGACCGGGTGGTCGAGGTGCTCGAACAGGTGACCGCACCCAACAAGATCAAAAAAGTGCTCAAAGGCTATGACGCCATCAAACGCATGATCTATCAGGGTCGCGGCCAGAAAGTCCGCGCCCTCTTTGATCGCGACAACCTGCCCCGCAAGGAACAGGCGATCCGCAACAAGATCAAATCCAACGGCTTCTGGATGCGCTGACCGCTGCCCCTTTTTGGCAATAAATACTCCACGGGGGTCTGGGGGTGTGAAACCCCCAGCGGCTGGCCGCAAACACCATCCAAACATATGTTCGCGAACGCGCGCCCAGGCAGAACGCAGGTTCTTTCGCGCATCGCCACGCCGCATAGGTTCCCTGAAAAACACCCTTCTCTTGTGCGCCCATAGCCATTGCCGTAACCATATTCCCAAACAGAGGAGAGACACCCATGACAGATGCCACATACGGCTTTGACACCCTGCAAATCCACGCCGGCGCACGGCCCGATCCGGCCACCGGCGCACGGCAAACGCCGATCTACCAGACCACCGCCTATGTGTTTCGCGATGCCGATCACGCGGCGGCGCTGTTCAACCTGCAGGAGGTGGGCTACATCTACTCGCGCCTGACCAACCCGACGGTTGCAGTATTGCAGGAACGCATTGCCACCCTCGAAGGTGGGGTTGGCGCGGTTTGCTGTTCTTCGGGCCACGCGGCGCAGATCATGGCGCTGTTTCCGTTGATGGGTCCGGGCAAGAACATCGTCGCCTCAACCCGGCTTTACGGCGGCACGGTCACCCAGTTCAGCCACACGATCAAACGCTTTGGCTGGTCCTGCAAATTTGTTGATTTTGATAATCTGGACGCGGTGCGTGACGCCATCGACGATGACACCCGCGCAGTCTTTGGCGAGGCGATCGCCAACCCGGGCGGCTATATCATGGATGTGCGGGCCGTGGCCGATGTGGCCGATGCCGCTGGCATTCCGCTGATCATCGACAACACCTCTGCAACGCCGTTCCTGTGCCGCCCGATTGATCTGGGCGCGACATTGGTTGTGCATTCCACCACCAAATACCTCACCGGTAACGGCACCGTCACGGGCGGCTGCGTTGTGGATTCGGGCAAGTTTGACTGGTCCGCCAATGACAAGTTCCCCTCGCTCAGCCAGCCGGAACCGGCCTATCATGGCCTCAAGTTCCACGAGACCTTTGGCAATCTTGCCTTCACCTTCCACGGCATTGCCATCGGCCTGCGCGATCTGGGCATGACGATGAACCCGCAGGCGGCGCATTACACGCTGATGGGCACAGAGACCCTGTCCCTGCGGATGGAACGCCATGTGGAAAACGCTGTGAAGGTTGCCAAATGGCTCGAAGCGGACGACCGGATTGATGCTGTGACCTACGCCGGTCTGGAATCCTCGCCCTATTATGATCGTGTCGCCAAGGTTTGCCCCAAGGGCGCCGGTGCCCTGTTCACCATTGCGGTCAAGGGCGGCTATGACGCCTGCGTCAAGCTGGTGAATTCGCTTGAGATCTTCAGCCATGTGGCCAACCTCGGCGATACCCGTTCGCTGGTCATCCACTCGGCATCCACCACCCACCGCCAGCTGTCCCCGGAACAGCAAGAGGCGGCAGGCGCGGGCGCCAATGTGGTGCGGATCTCCATCGGCACAGAAAACGCCGATGATCTGATTGCCGATCTCGATCAGGCTTTGGCCCAAGCGGCAGGCTGACCGCCTGCCTCATGAGCGTTTTGGCCCCGTCTGCAAAGGCGGGGCCTTTCTTATGTGAAGGATTGTCAGCTCCGAGCCCATATCGTTAGAGGTTACCTGTTCCACATAGCCAAACTATGATCCAATCGTATTTACGGACTGGACGTGATTTCGCATGGGCATCTTCGTAATACCCATCAGTCACTCGATAACCTTCTTGCAAATGATCGACATACAGTACTCGTGAGGTAGATGGACCCAGGAAGCCTCTTACCTGTGCCATACGAATTCGACTTTCCGGCTTTTTTATATCTCTACGATAACTGGTAATCCCGTCTTGGCTTGAAAGTTTCGCAGATGCCTCAAAACACACAACAAATTCTTCGTAGCTGCCCTTAAATTGTAGTGCCTTCGGAAATGGAACAACTGATAGAACTGTAGTTTGAAGCGCGCATAGAAATATGAATGCGGATGCAATGAAGATACCAATCCACTTTGAAATTCTTTCTGCGGATTGTTGCCGTTTTTGCCAAGCTTCCATGTTTTAGCTCTTCCAGAGTACTAGATCAGAATCCAATGAACTGCACCTCAAGGTGTTAATCACAGACGGCCATACCAAATGGCTTTCAATTCGCACCTCAGATATTAAGCATGGACCACAGGCAGCCGCTCTACCGCGCAACATGCAATGTTTATGGCTGGCGGATTTCAAAAACCAGCGTCACCCGCGCCTCTACGCCCACTTCTCCGCTTGCGATGGCGCTGTCCATACTGGCGCGGCCTGCCGACATTTCCATCATCCGCGGTCCGGCATGGCTGCCGACCTCGCTGAGCCGCACCAATGGGCCAAGCTCAATACCGGCCGCCTGTGCCAGTTCTTCGGCCTTGGCCCGCGCATCCGCCACGGCAAGTTGCCTGGCCAAGGATTGCGCAGCGCTGGGATCTTGAAGATCGAATCGCAAGCCATTGAATTCATTCGCTCCGATCTCAATCACCGCATCAAGGGTCGATCCCAGAATCGACAAATCCCTTACCCGCACCGTCACAGTGTTTCCGGCCTCATAACCCACAAGATCAGGCGGAGATCCATCGTTGATACCGCGGGAGTTATAGACCGGTCGCAGGTAAAACCCGCTGGTCTGTTGATCGATGCCTGCGACGCCCAAATTGGTCAATGCGCCCAGAATGCCCGCGACGTCTGCAGTCACCCGCGCCATCGCCTCTTGCGCCGTGTCTCCTCTGTGGCGCACGCCCAGGGTGATGGCCGCCATATCCGGCGCCAGGGCCACACGCCCCTCACCCGTTACGATGATCCCGGTCTCGGTGGCGGATTGCCCCCATGCGGCAGGCACTGCCAACAGCCAGATCGCAGCCGCCCAATTGATCCATCTCATACCATTTAACCTTTCATGCGCTATAATTGGTCTCACAATGCCCCCGCGCCATCCATGGGGGCAAGCCTCGCCGCCGCCTTTCCCTTTCCTTAGGCAAAGACCCGCGCTATTCTTGAACCTGACCGGAGCTGTCTCGATCCGGGTCCGTGCAATATGTTAAAGATCGCCCAATGAAGCCGAATTTTGCCCTATCCCTGTCATTCCAAGGAATCAGGCTCTTGCACCGTGCGGCGGGTGGCTGGCGCGTGGTGGGCGAGGTGCCGCTGGATGTCGCCGATCTGGGTGCTGATCTTGAGGGCTTGCGCCAAAAGGCGCTGACGCTCGATCCCGGCGGGGTCGAGACCAAGCTGATCTTGCCCAATGACCAGATCAAATATCTGACCATCGACACCCCCGGACTGGACGCGGCGGCCCGCCGCGAGGCCGCCGCGCGGGCGCTGGATGGAGCCACCCCCTATGCAGTGTCCGATCTGGCCTATGATATCTGCGTGGATGGCGACCAGACCCATATCGCCGCTGTGGCGCGTGAAACGATGGCCGAGGCCGAAGGTTTTGCCACACAATACCGGTTTCACCCGCTGTGCTATGTCGCGGTGCCGGACGACAACCCCTTCTTGGGAGAGCCCTTCTTTGGACCAACCGCCGCTTCCGACGATCTGCTGGAGCCGGGTGACAGGGTAGAGCCGGACGGCATTGCCGTTGTGGTGATCGGGGATGTGGAATGGCCCAAGGCCAATGCAGAAGACACCGCCGCCGTACCAGCGCCTGAATTGGTTGACGGTTCAGCAGCAGAAGAAAAAGGCACCGACATCGCTGAGGTCTCCCGAACATCTGCGCCGGAAGACGCGGCAGAAACAAAACCGGTTGCGGATCAGGCTATTGGTCAGGGCGAAGGTCACACCGATGCCGCGCCGCAAGAGGACACCCCTCTGCCGGTGCTGCCGCCGCTGAACGGTGTCAAAGAGGCACGCGGCGACGCGCCGCCCGTTGAGGATTTGCCGCCCCCGCCCAGTCGTGAAGGCGCCTCTGCCGGATTTGCCAGCCGTCGCGGCAATGGTGCATCAAAGGCTCCGGTTCTGGGGGCCGCCAGTCGGGCAGTGCCGCCGCCACCGGTTCCTGCCCCGGATGCATCCGTCACCGCGCCGGGCATTCCGATCGAGCCTGACAGCAGCTCTTTTGCGGATCCTGATCCAGCACCCCCGACCGCCCCGGCCAAAAGCGGCTTTCTGAGCCGCCGCAAAGCCAAGCCTGAAGGATCCGTCACCGCGCCGCAGGGCGACAACGCCACCTCCGAGACAGAACGGCTGACCGTGTTTGGCGCACGCAAATCCGACGTGCGCGGCAAGCCGCGGTTCCTTGGCTTGATCCTGACTGCCGTGTTGCTGATCTTCCTGGCAGGTGTCGCGGCCTGGGCCTCCGTGTTTCTCGATGAAGATTTCAGCCTGTCACGCCTCTTTGGCGGCAAAGCGACCGTGGAACAGGCGCAGGATATACCACCAGCCGCGCCTGCCGAAGATCCGGTAACAGAGGCGGCCATTGAAACAGCGTCCCTTGATCCGGCGCTGTCGGATGAGGACGGGGCGGTGCTGGATGCCCTGCGTGAGCCGGTGCAGCCTGCCCCGCCAGAGGTGATGACCGAGGCAGAGCTTGAGGCGCATTATGCCACCTCCGGTATCTGGCCGCGCGCCCCTGACGTACCGCCAGAGCCGGCAAGCCTGATCGACATTGACGACTTTTACCTGACCAGCATCGACCCTGTGAGCACAGCAAACGATGCGGTCGCCCTGCCCCCCGCTGACAAATACGCAACCGACGTGGCCTTGGCGTCCGTGTCATCGCCGGTGGCCGCTGGCACCCGCTTTGCGCTGGATGCACGCGGGCTGGTGCGGCCCACGGTTCAGGGGGCCCTCAGCCCGGATGGCATTACCGTATTTTTGGGCAAGCCGCCGATTGTTCCGCCCGCCACGCCGACCCGTTTTCAATCTGCCCCGCAAGATTTGGGTGTGCGAGATGCGCTGGCCGCATTTAGGCCCAAGCTGCGCCCCGGTGATCTGGAAGAGCAGACCGAGCGCGCCCAACTGGACGGCTTAACCCGCAGTGAATTGGCAGGATTGCGCCCGGTTCTGCGCCCCCTGTCGGTGCAAGAAGCCGCCCGTGCCCAATTGGTCAGCCCAGCCGACACCAACGAAGCGGTCGCAGCCGCGCTGGCCGTGCCAGAAGCGACCGAAGACCCATTTGACAGCGCCACACGCCAAGCGGTTGCCGCTTCTATACGGCCCGATACCCGCCCGCGGAACTTTGCGCGGATCGTCAAACGCGCCGAGCGTAGCGCCCCCAAAGACGAGGTGCGCGTCGCCAGCGCGGCCGCCGTGGCACCGCGGACTGTCAAACCCAAGATCCCGACGAAAACGTCCGTTGCCAAGCAGGCAACCGTGAAAAACGCCATCAACCTCAAGAAGGTCAACCTCATCGGCGTTTACGGAAAACCGTCCAGCCGCCGCGCCTTGGTCCGGCTCAGCAATGGCCGCTACAAGAAGGTTGTTGTGGGAGATCGGATCGACGGAGGCCGGGTGTCCGCTATCGGTGACAGCGAATTGCGCTATACCAAACGCGGGCGCAACGTTGTCCTGAAGATGCCCAAAGGATAACGCCGCACCCAGTGGATGCGGCGTTCCCAGTCAGGGGTTGATCCCCTGTTGTCCGAGGCAGAGAGGCCCCTCGGTTTTATTATGTTTCTGCAAGCTCGCCCGTGTCGATCTGCTCTTGCTCGATGCTTTCAAACAGGGCTTTGAAATTCCCCTCGCCAAAGCCGTCGTCGCCTTTGCGTTCGATGAACTCAAAGAAGATCGGACCAACCATGGTTTTCGAGAAAATTTGCAGCAGGATGCGGGTTTCGCCGCCGTCCACCACACCTTCGCCGTCGATCAGGATGCCGTGTTTCTTCATCCGGTCGAGCGGTTCTTCATGGCCCGCAACGCGGTCCTTGCTCATCGTGTAATAGGCATCCGGCGGTCCGGGCATGAACTTCAGGCCGTTCTCGGCAATCGCATCGGTCGAATCGTAAATGTTGTTCGAACCCACCGCGATGTGCTGAATGCCTTCGCCGTTGTATTTTTTGAGATAGGCCACGATCTGGCCTTTCTCGTCACGGTCCTCGTTGATCGGGATACGGATACGCCCGCAAGGCGAGGTCAGCGCGCGGCTGGTCAGGCCGGTGAACTTGCCCTGAATGTCGAAGAACCGGATTTCCTTGAAGTTGAACAGATCACCGTAGAACTTGAACCAGACGTCCATATTGCCTTTGAAAACATTATGGGTCAGGTGATCGAGGTAATAAAACCCCACACCCTCCGGCTTGGATTGCGCGATCCAGTCGTATTCCCAGTTGTAGGGCGAGGTGTCGTAATACTGATCCACAAAATACAGCAGCGAGCCGCCGATCCCCATAATCGCAGGTACATCCAGCGCCTTGCCGGGACCGGTATATTCTTCGGCACCATTGGCCACCGCATGGGCCAATGCCTTTTGCGCATCGACAACGCGCCAGCCCATGGATGGGGCGCACGGCCCATGCTTTTCCACAAATTTGGCGGCAAAGCTGTCGGGATCAGCGTTCAGAATATAGGTCACATCGCCCTGCTGCCACAGCTCGATCTTCTGGGTCTTGTGATTGGCGACATGGGTGTAACCCATGCGAAGGAAGGAATCGCGCAGCTCTTGCGGATCGGGGCTGGCGAATTCAACAAATTCAAAACCGTCGGTACCGGCAGGGTTCTCTTCAGAGATCACTGATTTGGGGGCGTCGTGAGGGAAAGGGCCCATTGTGTCACCTTTTCTTAACATGAGGGGTATTAAAGCGAAGATATGCGCAAGAGCTTGCCAATTCTGCGCATTGATGGGCTTCTTTCTGGCAATTTTTACGGATATGCCGCATGATAGCGGAAAACCACGCGGGAAACCTGCATGAATTTGGATGAAACCGACACCAGGCTGCTGGCCGCGTTGCAAAAGAACGCCCATCTCACCGCACAGGAGCTGGGCGAACAATTGCACCTGTCTGCCTCGCAGGCCGGACGGAGGCGGCAACGGCTGGAGGCGGAAGGATTTATCCAGGGCTACACCGCCCGGCTTGATCCGGTAAAGCTGGGCCTGAACGTGCAAGGCTTTGTTCAGGTGCATCTGGACACCCACGGCCCGCAAAACTCGGCGACATTTGGCCGATTGCTGGCCACCCGCCCCGAGATAGTGAGTGCCTGGACCATGACAGGGGATGCGGACTATCTCTTGCGGGTCTATTGTGAAGATCTGCCCAGCCTGAACCGGCTAATCCATGAGGTGCTGTTGCCCCATCCGGCGGTCTCACGGGTGCACAGTCAGATCGTGATGGACCAACTTAAACGCGACGGGCCTTTGCCCACCTGATCCTCCTGAAAGGACCACAATGGAAGGTTTCCTGTTTCAAGCAAGTATCTATCTGGCGGCGGCGGTCATTGCGGTGCCCATCGCCTCGCGCTTGGGGCTTGGGTCTGTGTTGGGCTATCTGGCGGCGGGCATCCTGATTGGTCCCGTGCTCGGGCTGGTCGGCGCAGAGACCAAGGATCTGCAACACTTCGCCGAGTTTGGCGTGGTGATGATGCTGTTCCTCATCGGGCTTGAGCTGGAACCGCGTGCCCTTTGGGATATGCGGCACAGATTGTTGGGCCTCGGCGGGCTGCAGGTGGCACTGTCCACCGCCGCGCTGATGGGTATTGCGATGGCCTATGATCAGGCGTGGAATGTGGCGCTGGCCATTGGTCTGACGCTGGCACTGTCCTCCACGGCGATCGTGTTGCAGACCTTGTCGGAAAAGAACCTGATGCAAACCAGCGGCGGGCGTTCTGTCTTTTCGGTGCTGCTGACGCAGGATATCGCGGTCATCCCCATCCTCGCCTTTTTGCCGCTCCTGGCGGTGGACACAATTGGCGGGCTGTTGCCGGACGGATCGATATCGCTGAACCCGGAAGAGGTGGAAAAAGCCCATGAACACGGCGGCCACAGCGGATCAGAAGCCGCCGACGCCGCGTTCAGCTTTGTACAAAGCCTGCCGGGCTGGGGCGTGACACTGCTGACCATCGGGGCGGTGATTTCCATTATCGTAGTGGGCGTATTTTTCACCCGTCCCGTGTTCCGCTATATTCATTCTGCCAAGCTGCGCGAGATGTATACTGCGCTGGCGCTGTTGATTGTGGTTGGCATTTCCTTTGTGATGATGCTGGTGGGGCTCTCCCCTGCCCTTGGCGCATTTCTGGCTGGTGTGGTCTTGGCCAGTTCCGAGTTCCGTCACGAGCTGGAAACCGACCTTGAACCCTTCAAGGGGCTGCTCTTGGGCCTGTTCTTTATCACCGTGGGTGCAGGGATCAATTTTGAGCTGCTGTTTGCGGATTTTGTGATCATCATGGGCATGGCCCTGCTGGTGATCATCGTCAAAGGGTTGATCCTTTATGCGCTCGGCTGGGCCTTCAAACTGCGCGGGCGCGACCAATGGCTGTTTGCGCTGGGTCTGGCGCAGGCGGGTGAATTCGGCTTTGTCCTGATCAGTTTCTCCGTGGCCACCGGCGTGATGCCCAATGGCGTCGCGGAAACCCTGCTGTTGGTGATTGCCCTGTCGATGTTGATCACCCCGTTGCTGTTTATCCTGCACGAGATGATCAGCCGCCGTTTTGATGAATCTGCCCCCTTCGTTCCCGATGAGATTGACGAAGAAGGCCCGGTGATCATCGCGGGCATTGGCCGCTTTGGCCAGATCGTGAACCGACTGTTGCAAGCCAGTGGCTTTCAAACCGTTGTTCTTGACCACAACCCCGAAACCATCGCCGTGATGCGGCGGTTCGGGTTCAAGGCGTTTCTGGGCGATCCCACCCGCCCCGACATCCTGCGCAAAGCCGGGTTGAAAGACGCACGGGTTCTTGTCGTCGCGCTCGACAGCCCCGAAGCCGCGCTGCAACTGATCACCTATGCGCGCAAGCAACGGCCGGATCTGCACATCGTCAGCCGCGCCCACGACCGGACGGATGTCTACCGCCAGTATCAGGCCGGTGCCAATGACATCGTGCGCGAGATGTTCGACAGCTCGCTGCGGGCGGGGCGTTATGTGCTCGAAAACATGGGGCTATCGGAATACGAGGCGGCAGAGGCGCAGCGCATGTTCTATGCCCATGACCGCCTGTCGGTGCGTGAATTGGCGGCGCTGTGGCGGGCCGATGTCGAGCCATCGCAGAACAAGGCCTATGTCGAGCGGGCCAAGGAGCTACAGAAAGATCTGGAAACCGCGTTTCTGAACCGGGTTGATGAGGAGGATCAGAAACGGGCCTAGGTGGGTTTGGGATGAGGTGTGGTGTTGGTAGGCTGCGCTATGGGTGGAGCATTCATTGGGTGGTCTGGTTGTTCGCTAGGCTGACTGGAATCGACGGGTGTCAGTTTTGAGCCCAGAGTCACCGATGCTGTAACGTGTACGAATGGCCGCTTCGTGGAATTGATGGCATTGCTTGATTACAACTTCTAATCTAGAATCATGGACAAAGTTATCTACGCAATTGGCGATGTGCATGGTCGCGACGACTTACTTCGAGACTTGCACGAACACATTCGCGATTACCATCAACTGATGCACTCGGGCAGACATGCTGAGTTGATCCACGTTGGCGACTACATCGACGGTGGCGCACATAGTCGTGAAGTCGTTGATCGCCTGATGTCCGGCTTAGACGGTTTTCAAATGACATGCCTTCTTGGAAATCATGAGGCGATGCTGTTGGAATGTCTTGCTACGGACAACCGACAGGCTTGGTACACTTGGCTGTCCAATGGAGGTGAGGAAACACTCGCGTCCTTCGAAATGTCTCTTCGTTTTGGTGGCTACGACCCGGAAAAGCTTCATGCCAGTGTGGGTGAAGACAGGGTCGCTTGGTTGAAATCTCTGCCGCTCTCCAAAGCCATCGAACCCTATCTCTTTGTTCATGCGGGCATCGCTCCTGGCGTTTCAATAGATCAACAGCAACCCAAAGATATGCTCTGGATTAGATCGCGTTTCCTAGATAGCGACGAGGACCACGGCTGCGTGGTTGTACACGGTCATACCCCTGGCGACGAGCCTGTAGTTAAGGCCAATCGGATTTGTATCGACACAGGGGCAACTTCGAATGGGCTTTTAACCGCCGCCGTTTTGGACGGAAACGCGGCTCCCGTCTTCTTGCGGGCATCAGGTCGTCCCGGAAAAACTGGCTAGGCAACCGAAAGCCGACATTGGTGCGGGTGCAGCGAATTGGCGCTTTGTCCACAGAGCCGACATTGCCCCAGCCCTAGGATAAGCATGAACCGTCCAACGCACCGCAAAAAATGTGCCACTGCCAGAATATCCAGCCTTAGCCGTCGCTGACGCCCGCTTGGGCAAATGTCGCCATGCCCGCATGACATGCCATCGCCCCCTTCATCACCGCAATCGCCAAGGCGCCGCCGGAAGCCTCGCCAAGGCGCAGGCCCAGTTGCAGCAAGGGTTCTTTGCCCAAGGCCTCTAACAACCGCGCATGGCCGCCCTCGGCGCTTTGGTGGCCTGCCACGGCGTGATCCAGCGCGCCCTTTTGCGTCTGCTCAAGGCACAGCGCCGCCGCGCAGCAGATGAAGCCATCGAGGATCACCGGAATGCGCAGGGCACGGGCCCGCGCCATCGCGCCCGCCATTCCGGCCAGTTCACGCCCGCCCAAGCGGCGCAAGGTCTCAAGCCCGTCGCCCTGCCCGCCATGCAGCGCTACACCTTCGGCAACCACGGTGGACTTCAGCGCCAGCCCTGCATCATCGACGCCGGTGCCGCGACCGGTCCAGTCACCGGCCTCTCCGCCAAGCAAGGCACATGACAGCGCCGCCGCCGATGTGGTGTTGGCGATGCCCATCTCGCCCACCACCAGCAGATCGGCGGTTTCATCGACCTGATCCCAGCCCGCCTTGAGCGCAGCCACCAGATCCTCCTCCGACATTGCGGGGCCTTGGCTGAAATCCTGTGTCGGATTGTCCAGATCCAAGGCCACCACATCCAGCTTGGCCCCGTTTGCGCGGGCAATCTGGTTGATCGCGGCGCCGCCATGCTGGAAATTCAGCACCATCTGTTCGGTGACTTCCGCCGGAAAGGCCGAGACACCCCGCGCGGCGACACCATGGTTGCCCGCAAAGACAATCACCTGCGGCGCGGAAATCTCGGCCCGATCGCCGCCGCGCCAACCGCGATACCAGATCGCCAGATCCTCTAGCCGCCCCAAGGCGCCGGGTGGCTTGGTCAGCTGCATGTTGTGATCCTGCGCCGCCGCTGCGGCGGCCTCGTCAACAACATGTTGCGCGGCCAGAAGGGCGCGGAATTCAGGCAGGGTTGCGAAAGACTGGGACATGGGCACGCTCGGCTTGCAAATTGAACTGCGCCCATGTCTATCTGCGGCAGGGCCGGGCCGAAAGTGCGGGAGGGGCAAAATAATGGATGATAGCGACATCAAAGGGTTTGGAGCAACATTTCGGCGTTCAGATCTGACCGTGGCGCTGGGTTTGTTGACCCGTCTGCCGCTGCCCTATCCGGCTTATGACGCCAGCTCAACACGTCCCGCGGCGCATGCGGCCTGGGCTTATCCTCTGGTCGGCGTGGTGATTGCAGGGATTGCGGCCCTCATCGGCGGAATTGGCCAATGGTTTGGCCTGCCGCCGATGGCGCAGGCCGTGCTGGTCTTGCTGGCTTTGATCGTCACAACGGGGGCGATGCATGAGGATGGTTTGGCCGATTGCGCCGACGGGTTCTGGGGCGGCTGGACCCGCGAGCGGCGTCTGGAGATCATGAAGGACAGCCAGATCGGCAGCTACGGTGTGATTGCACTGGTGTTATCCCTGCTGCTGCGGTGGGCGGCGATCAGTCTGGTGATTGAACAGGGCGTTTTATGGCCCGCGTTGATTGGCGCTGCGGTTCTTTCGCGCGGGGCGATGGTGGCGGTGATGTACCAACTGCCGCTGGCCCGCAAAGGCGGGCTTTCGGGTCAAACCGGACGGCCAAGCGGGACAGCCACACTGGCCGCAGGGGCGCTAGGCCTTGTGGCGGCACTGTGTCTCCCGGGGGGGTTATTTCTTTGGGTTTTGATGACAACAGCGGCGATCCTGCTGGGCCTTGGCAGGCTGGCAAAATCCAAGATCAGCGGACAGACCGGCGATGTGTTGGGCGCCACTCAGCAGATGACAGAGGTTGGCGTCTGGCTGTGCCTGATCGCCGCACACAGCCCCTAAACGCAAAACGCCGCACCAAAGGCGCGGCGTTTGGTTTGAATTTTCAAAGGCTTAGGCTGCGACGCGGCTTTCCAGAACGTCACCAACCTGTTTCGCAGCAGCCAGTTCGTCACCGCCGCCAACAGCAGCAACTTCGCGGGTCAGCCGCTCGAGCGCGGCTTCGTACAACTGACGCTCGGAATAGCTTTGCTCACGCTGGTCATCGGTGCGGTGCAGATCGCGCACCACTTCGGCGATGGCAATCAGATCACCGGAGTTGATCTTTTGCTCATATTCCTGTGCGCGGCGCGACCACATGGCGCGTTTGACCTTGGCCTTGCCCTTGAGGGTCTTCATCGCGTGGGTGATCACATCCGGCGAGCTGAGCGCGCGCATGCCGATCTCGGTTGCCTTGTGCGTTGGCACCCGCAAAGTCATCTTGTCTTTCTCAAACGCAATCACAAACAGCTCCAGCGTGATGCCGGCGACTTCCTGCTCTTCAATGGAGACAACCTGCCCAACGCCATGCGCGGGATAGACGACAAACTCATTGGGGCGGAAATCAAGCTTTTTCGATTTGGTCATGTAGTGGCTCCTGTGGCGCGGGCGGACCCGCAGTTGAATTCATGGGCTGAAAGACGTCAAAAACACAGGCGGGCGGCGGCCCCTTGGCCCGCGTCCGGTTGCGTTATTCTTAGGATGTGGGTGTCAACCTTGGCAGCTTGGTTGTGTCACACGTATGTCCGTAGAGTTCGACCGTCAGTTTCAGCTTTGGATAACTATACCACAAAAACCGGCCCACCGAAAGCTGCCCCTACGGAAACCACGAGAAAACGGATATTTCTCAGTAATTTGCAGCATTTTCTTCACGTATCACGCGAATCAAAGGCCGAATCAGCCACCCTCGCCCGGCGCTTCGGAAAAGTACTTTTCCAATTTACCGGATTCGCCGTCACGCTCTTCCGCTTCGGGCAGCGGGTCTTTCTTGGTGATGATCACCGGCCACATCTCGGAGTACTTTCGATTGAACTCGACCCATTTTTCCATATCCGGCTCCGTGTCGGGGCGGATCGCATCGGCCGGGCATTCGGGCTCACAGACACCGCAATCGATGCATTCATCGGGGTGAATCACCAACATGTTTTCCCCCTCGTAGAAACAATCCACTGGGCAAACTTCCACGCAATCGGTGTATTTGCAGGCGATGCAGGCGTCGTTGACGATATAGGTCATGTGATGATCTTCATCCGATTTGTTTGTGGACTAGCTATTCCAGAGTGCCCGATCATTCAAGATGGCGCGATTTAGAAAGATCAAGCTGCCGCCGGTCACGTTTGGTCGGGCGGCCTTTTCCCTCAAAGGCGGGATTCTCGGGGGGTTTGTCCTTTGAACGCGGCTCTGGCGGGGACAAATCGGTGTAAAGCGCCTGTGCTTCGGGCGCCGGTCCCCGGCGGGTGCCAAGCGCATCGATCTGGATCACGCGGATATGATCGCCCTGTGCAAAGGTCAGCACATCACCGGGGCTGATGGTGCTGGCGCGTTTCTGGGTAATGTCCCCGTTGATGCGCACAGTACCCGCCTGTACGCGGGCTGCGGCAAGCGATCTGGTTTTGAAAAATCGCGCATGCCACAGCCATTTGTCCACGCGCAGTTTTGCGCCCGGTTCTGCCACTTAGGTCTTGTCCTTGAGCCCCATGAGGGCTGCGGCAAAAGGGTTGTCCGGATCGATGGGCTTTTCCTTGCGCGGCGGACGCGCCGAGAAACTCTTGGCTTTGTCGCCACCCTTGTCGCCGCGCGGGCCACCTTTGCCGCGACCTTTGCCTTGGCCTTGCGGGCGGCCTTTGCCGCCTTTGCCCTGCGGGCGCTCACCACCACCGCGGCGGGCATTTTGCTGCCCGCGTGGGGCGCGGCCCCAAGTGAAGGTATAGAAGGTCTCCATCTCGGTTTCTGCAATGGCCGCATCGGCGGCAGTGCCTTGCGGCACCTCCCCTTCGGATTGGGCGGGGATCCCATCGGCAACCGCAGGCGTTTCCGCCGCTTCGGCCGCAACAGGTGCAACGCCTGCATCCGGAATATCGGCAACCTCAGCCGGTGTGTCTGCCGGTGTTGGCGTCTCTGCAACTTCGGTTACGCCACCTTCGGGGACATCTGCGGCCACATCCATAACCGGCGTGTCGCCCGCGTCTGCCGTACCTGCCCCGTCTTTGGGCACAACGGCATCCACCGCCTTGACCTTCACCCGTTCGCCTTTTTCGGCCTTGTAGCCGAGACCCTGCATCAGCTCCGAGAATTGTTCCAGCGTCATACCCGTGATCGACAGCATATCTGCCTTGGCCTCGAACCCGCCGCGCGAATCCTCTGCCCGCAGCATGTCAGCCAGGCGTTCCAGCATGTCGATGCGGATCGCGCGGCTGCCCGCGTTGCGGTAGCCGGACATCGTGTCGGCCCCTTCGGGCGCGTCTTTTTCAACAGGGATCGTGACCAGACCGGGAGGCGGGCTTTCTGGGAATTCGGCCAGACCTTTGGACAGCGACCACAGCACCAGACGCAGGCGCGTAGGTGCGGGCTTGAGCAAAAGCGGCATAAAGATCGTGAATTGCCCAAACCGGATGCCGTGCTTGCGCAACGCGCCGCGGGCGTCCTGATCCAGCGCTTTGACGTCATCGGCCACCTGCGCACGCGGCAGCAGGCCAAAGTTCTCGACCATCTGGAAGGCAAAGCCGCGAGCAAGCCCCGTCAACGCTTCGTCTTTGGACAGGTTCAGCAGCGGCTCAAACAGGGCCGCGACTTTGCGATCAATGAAATGCTGCAAGCGGCGCTGCACCTTTTGGGCGACTTCCGGACCGGCCACATCGTCCACAAAAACCTCGACCTGCGGCTTAAGCGCATCAGAGCCTGCCACCAATTTACCTACCGCAGAGTTGCCCCACATCAGGCCGCCCTGTTCGGTGAAATCAATCTCGGTGTCCGGCGCGTTATAAAACCGATCCGCCCGCAGATGGAACTGGGGTGCCAGCGCCTGCAATGCAGCCGCCTTGATGGTTTTCTCTTCGGCCCCGCCTGCGCCCTTGTCTGCGCGGAAACGGAATCCGTCCAGCTTGCCTACGTATTCACCTTCAACGGTGACTTCACCGGTCTCGTTTACATCGGCCACCATGGCTTCCTTCTGTCCTAGCCGGCGCAAAAGCACGGATGTGCGCCGGTCTACAAATCTTTGGGTCAGACGTTCGTGCAGCGCATCTGACAAGCGGTCTTCTACGACACGAGTGGCCCCGCGCCAATGGCTTTCGTCTTTGGTCCAGCCCTTACGTTGAGCGACATAGGTCCATGTGCGGATAAATGCCAATCGCTTGGACAACGCATCAATGTCCCCGTCGGTTCGATCAATGCGCTTGATTTGCCGGGCAAGCCAGTCATCGGGGATTGTACCACGCTGATGCAGATCGTTGAAAATGATCTCCAGCAAATTTGCGTGTTCGGCATGGCTGATGCCGCGAAAATCGGGAATGCGGCACACATCCCAGAGCAATTTCACCGATGGACCATCGGTGCAGCGGGCAAAAACCTCATCCACCTGCCCCAGCACCTTGAGCGCCCGAAGGTCGTCCGCTTCACGCGCCTTGACCAATCGTTCGTGGTCCGGCGGTGCCTCAAGTGTCTGGATCAATCGGTCGATGGAGCCAAATTGCAGCGCCGGATTGCGCCAGTTGATCTTGTTTTGCGGCGTGAACGAATGATCCATGATCGCCCGCGCCACACTGTCATCCAAGGGTCGCGCATCGCCGGTGACGCCAAATGTTCCGCTTTTGAAGCCGCGCCCGGCCCGGCCAGCGATCTGCGCCAGCTCATTGGGGGCCAAGGGGCGCATGCGGCGTCCGTCAAACTTGGCCAGCGCGGAGAAGGCCACGTGATCTACATCGAGGTTGAGCCCCATGCCGATGGCATCTGTCGCAACGAGGTAATCAACCTCGCCGTTCTGGTACATGTCTACCTGCGCGTTGCGGGTGCGCGGGCTGAGGGCGCCCATGACCACCGCCGCGCCGCCCTTTTGCCGGCGGATCAGTTCCGCGATGGCGTAGACGTTTTCTACGGAAAATCCGACAATGGCAGAGCGGGGGCGCATGCGGCTGATCTTCTTCTGACCGGCATAGACCAGCTCTGACATCCGCTCGCGGCGGATAAATTCGGATTCGGGCACCAATGACGCGATGGTGCCGCGCATCGTATCAGCCCCCAGAAACAGCGTCTCATGCAGGCCGCGCGACCGCAGCAACCGGTCGGTGAACACATGCCCGCGCTCGGGATCGGCGCAAAGCTGTATCTCGTCGATGGCAACAAAATCCGCGCCCATCCCTTCGGGCATCGCCTCGACCGTGCAGACCCAGTATTGGGTGCGCGGCGGCACGATGCGTTCCTCGCCCGTGACCAGCGCCACGACAGAGGGGCCGCGCAGGGCAACGATCCGGTCATAGACCTCACGCGCCAAGAGCCGCAAAGGCAGGCCGATGATCCCGGTCCGGTGGCCCAGCATCCGCTCAATGGCATAGGTTGTCTTGCCAGTGTTGGTCGGGCCCAATACGGCCACGACACGTCCATTCCTTGCCACGTTGTTCCCCGTTCAGAGTTCGCGCCCGATACCGTCCCGTTTCAGACGGGACAGCGCGGTTTGTGCATTTTCATGATTGGGGTGAATTGCCAAGACACGGCGGTACAATTCCGCCGCGCGGCGTAGATCTCCAAATTCCTGCACCATCACGGCGAAGCCAAAAATTGCCTCGTAATGCTGCGGATCCAGCGCCAATGCGCGTTCCAGATCGGCCAGCGCCGGCCCATAAAGATCGCTGCGGAAATAGGCACGGGCGCGAGCGTGGAACCCTTCGGCAAAGTCAGGGGCGTGGTCGGTCAGCGCGGTGAGATGTTCAATAGCCAGCCGGTTGTCGCCTGCCTCCATCGCCTCACGTCCCCGTTTGAGCAGCAGATCCATCGAAGCAGAGCCGGAGCGCGACCAGATCCGCGTCACTTCGCCTTCGATCCGCTTGGCCTCCGCAGGTTCGGCCTCGCGCAGCTTGTCGAACAGTTCTGGCGGCGGCACATCGGCCAAAGCCATGCCGGACAGCAACAGCAACGGCCCAATTGCCGCAACGGTATGTTTGAGGTTGACGGGTCTGTTGCGCATAACAAGAGTGAATGTAACAGGCTGCCGCCGCAATTCCAGACGTGACGGTGACCAATTAGGCAAAAAGGGCCCAAAATGAGCGATATTGTGAACGAAGCGGTAACCGCACTGAATGCAAAGATGGCAGATGCCGATTTTGACGGCACGGCAAAGTTCGACATCGAAGGCGAAGGCGCTGTGATGATCGACGGCTCCGGCGCACGGGCTGCCGATGAAGACGCGGATGTGACATTGAGCGCGGACGCAGAGACCTTTCGCGGCATTCTTGAGGGCGACACCAACCCTACGTCTGCTTTCATGACCGGCAAGCTGAAGGTTGACGGCGACATGGGCATGGCGATGAAGCTGGCCTCTGTTCTGTCTTGATGGAACTTGCCCCTGCCCCCTTTTTTACCGATGTGTACCCCGGTCCAGAGGGGGGGCAGGCCCATTGGGCGCAAACGTCTGATGGAAAACGTATTCGTGTGGGCCACTGGCCTTTGTCCGGGGCCAAGGGCACGGTGCTGCTGTTTCCCGGTCGTACCGAATATATCGAAAAATATGGGGTGATTGCACAGGATCTGGCGGATCGCGGGCTGGCCACCATCGCCATTGACTGGCGCGGTCAGGGTTTGGCGGAACGTTTGTGTGATGATCCGCGCATCGGCCATGTGGATGCTTTTTCCGATTATCAAAAAGACGTCTCGGCCATGTTGAGGGCGGCCCGTGAGCTGGCTTTGCCCCGGCCCTATTTCCTGCTGGCGCATTCGATGGGTGGCTGCATTGGCCTGCGAGCCGTGATGGAAGGGCTGCCGGTCAAGGCGGCGGCGTTCACCGGCCCGATGTGGGGCGTATTTATTGCGCCACATCTTCGGGCGGTGGCTGGCATGATGGCCCGGGTGATGCCCGCCCTCGGCAAGGGGTTAAGCCTGCCGCCCGGCACCAAGATCGATCCTTACGTGACGGTGCAACCCTTTGAGGACAACATGCTGACCACGGACAGCGAAATGTACGACATGATGCGCGATCAACTGGCCGCGCATCCCGAGCTGGCCCTTGGTGCGCCCAGCTTTATCTGGTTGCGCGAGGCGCTGGCGGAAACCCAGCATCTGGCGGGGCGATCCGCGCCCAATCTGCCCGCCGTCAGCTGGCTTGGCAGCAACGAACGCATTGTTGAAACCGGCCGCATTCATCAACGGATGGAAACATGGAAGGGTGGCCGCCTTGAGATCGTCGAGGGCGGCGAACATGAAGTTTTGATGGAAAGCCTTGCCATGCGTACCCCCATTATGGACGATATGGCCAAGCTGTTTCTGGACACCGTCACCAGCTAAACGTGCAAAAATCACTTGCGGGTCTGTTCCTTTCGGCATGCCCGCCTAGATTGGATGCATGACACAAACCGGCGTGCTGATCTTTACCGACAAGGGCATTTATTGCCCCGCGGGCGATTTCTATATCGACCCGTGGCGGCCCGTGGCGCGGGCCTTGATCACCCATGGCCACGCCGATCATGCAAGATCGGGCATGGGCAGCTACCTTGCCACCCATGCCGCCCTGCCGGTGATGCGTCACCGCTTGGGCGAGATCAACGCCGAAGGCATCGCCTATGGTGAGGTCAGGCGCATTGGAGGGGCAGATGTGTCATTTCACCCCGCCGGCCATGTGCCGGGTTCGGCGCAGATCCGGGTTGAGGTTGCCGGTGAGGTCTTTGTCGCCTCTGGCGATTACAAAATCATTGATGACGGGTTTTCCGAAGCCTTCGAGCCGATCAAGTGCCATCACTTCATCACCGAAAGCACCTTTGGCCTGCCAGTGTTCAACTGGCAACCACAAGCGCGGGTGGCGGATGAGATCAACACATGGTGGGCAGGCTGCGCGGCGGCGGGCAAAACCGCGTTTCTGGGCGCCTATGCCTTGGGCAAGGCACAGCGGCTCTTGTCGATGTTGAACCCAGAGATTGGCCCGATCCTGACCCACACGGCGGTGGAAAACACCAATGCTGTGTTGCGCGGCCAAGGATACGGACTGCCCGAAACGGTGCTGGCCGGACCCGACATTGCGCCTAAGGACCACCCTGGCGCTTTGGTTCTGTCGCCGCCCTCTGCGTTGGGCAGTCAATGGGCGCGTAAATTCGGCCCCTCGGAAAGCGCGTTTGCCTCAGGCTGGATGGCATTGCGCGGCGTGCGCAGGCGCCGTGCCGGAGACCGCGGATTTGTCATTTCCGACCATGCAGACTGGCAAGGTCTGATTTGTGCAATCCGCGAAACAGGTGCGGAAAATATCTACGTTACACATGGTTACACTGATGTCTTCACGCGGTTTTTGAATGACAAGGGCTGGAACGCTCAAGTTGTCCCCACCCAGTTCGAGGGGGAAAGTTTGGACAGCGGAGATGCCGCATGAAGGAATTTGCGAAACTCTTTGCCGCCATTGACCAAAGCACCAAAACCACAGTGAAAGTGGCCGCACTGGCCGATTATTTCGGCGAGGCTCCCGAAGAGGACCGTTTGTGGACCGTTGCGCTGTTTTCCGGCCGTCGGCCCAAGCGGGCCGTGACCACCACCCGCCTGCGTGAATGGGCGGCCGAGGTCGCAGAGCTGCCACTGTGGCTGTTTGAAGAAAGCTATAGCGTTGTTGGCGATTTGGCAGAAACAATTGCCCTTATCTTGCCGCCGAACCCTTCTGTGGACAACCGATCTTTGACGTTCTGGATCAATGCCTTGCGGGGGCTTGCGGATGTGGACGATTCCCAGCGCAAGACCTTTGTGCTGGAGGCCTGGCAACGGCTTGGCGGGGCGGAGCGATTCCTGTTCAACAAGTTACTCACAGGCGGTTTCAGGGTGGGGATAAGTCAAAAACTGATGACCCGCGCGCTGGCCAGAGCCACCGGCAAGCCCGAGGCGGAATTGGCGCACAGGTTGATGGGCAACTGGCACCCCGACGAGGTAAGCTGGCACAGTCTGATCGAAGCCGAAGACGCCAGCGCGGATGCCTCCCGACCCTATCCGTTTTATCTGGCCTATGCGCTGGAAGACGGGCCAGAAGCCTTGGATGATCCTGCGAACTGGCGAGCCGAATGGAAATGGGACGGCATTCGCGGGCAATTGATCCTGCGCGATGGCAATTATTTTGTCTGGTCACGGGGCGAGGAGCTGATGACGGATCGCTTTCCCGAACTCGCCCGCGCCATTGATCACCTGCCGCCCGGAACGGTGCTGGACGGGGAGTTGCTGGTCTGGCAAGAGGGCGCTGAAAAACCTTCCTCTTTCAACGCGTTACAGAAACGGATCGGGCGCAAAACCGTGCCGAAAAAGCTGCTGGCAGAGGCACCCGTGGTGCTACATGCCTATGACCTGCTCGAATGGGAAGGCGCCGATGTACGCGATCGCCCCTTTTCCCGGCGGCGCGGCCTTCTGGAACAGGCCACAGCCGCCCTGCCCGACGATGCGCCGGTGCGCCTGTCGCCGCAACTGACGTTTGACACATGGGATGATCTGGCCGCCTTGCGCAGCGGCGCACGGGAGGCCCATGCCGAGGGCCTCATGCTCAAACGTGCAGACAGCCCCTATCTGGCAGGTCGCAAAAAGGGCGATTGGTGGAAATGGAAGCTGGAGCCGCTGACCATTGATGCGGTGATGATCTATGCGCAGGCCGGATCAGGGCGACGGGCCAACCTGTTTACTGATTTCACCTTTGCGGTCTGGAACGGCAATGATCTGGTGCCCTTCACCAAGGCCTATTCCGGCCTGACGGACGCAGAGTTCCGGCAAATCACCGCTTGGGTGCGAAAAAACACCCTGCAACGGTTCGGTCCGGTGCGGCAGGTCACGCCGCATCATGTGTTCGAAATTGCCTTTGAAGGGATCCAGGCCAGTCCGCGCCACAAATCCGGCGTCGCCTTGCGGTTCCCGCGTATGAAACGCTGGCGTCAGGACAAGCCCCTGCAAGAGGCCAATACGCTGGATGATCTAAACGAAATGCTGCGCATATACGGGTAAAAGGTTGTTCCCCCTGCCCCTCGCGCATAGGTATTCCCAAACACCAAATGAGGTCCAATATGTTTCAGCTGCCCTTTCCTGTTCGTGATGCCAATGCCGCCGGTGGCAACAGCCCCTTTGGCGATCTGCCCGAATGGGATCTGAGCGATCTTTACACCGGCGAGGATGCACCGGAACTCAAACGCGATCTCGACTGGTTGGAGCAGGCCTGTGCCAGCTTTGCCGCGGATTACGAAGGCAAATTGGCCGATCTGGACGCGGCAGGTTTGCTGGATTGTGTGCTGCGCAATGAACGGATCAATATGATCGCCGGGCGCATCATGTCCTTTGCCGGGCTGCGCTATTACCAGCTGACCACCGATGCGGGCCGGGCAAAGTTCATGTCCGACTGCCAGGAGAAGATCACCAATTTCACCACTCCGCTGGTGTTCTTCACGTTGGAACTGAACCGGCTGGAAGACAATCATCTGGACGGGCTGTTGGCGCAGAACGCGGATCTGGCCCGTTACAAGCCGGTGTTTGACCGCATCCGGGCGATGAAGCCCTATCAATTGTCTGATGAGCTTGAAAAATTCCTGCACGATCTGGGGGTTGTGGGGGATGCATGGGAACGGATGTTCGACGAAACCATCGCCGGGCTTGAATTTAATGTGCTTGGTGAGCCGTTGAATATCGAAGGCACTTTGAACCTGCTCACCGATCCGGACCGCGAAAAGCGTGAGGCCGCCTCGCATGAGCTGGCAGATGTTCTGGACGCGAATGTCAAAACCTTTGCGCGGGTGCACAACACCCAGACCAAGGAAAAAGAAATCATCGACCGCTGGCGCGGCATGGAAACCCCGCAAACCGGCCGACATCTGAGCAATCAGGTGGAGCCCGAGGTGGTCGAGGCGCTGCGCAATGCGGTTGTGCAGGCCTATCCCAAACTGAGCCACCGCTATTATGAGCTGAAACGCAAATGGCTGGGTCTGGACGTGATGCAGGTCTGGGACCGCAACGCGCCCCTGCCGATGGAAGATCCGCGCGTGGTGGATTGGGACACGGCGCAAAAGACCGTCATGGATGCCTACACCGCCTTTGATCCACGTATGGGAGAGCTGGCCGAGCCGTTCTTTACCAAAGGCTGGATCGACGCGGCGGTGAAACCGGGCAAGGCGCCCGGTGCCTTTGCGCATCCTACGGTAACGGATGTGCATCCTTACGTGATGCTGAATTATCTGGGCAAACCGCGTGATGTGATGACCTTGGCGCATGAATTGGGCCACGGCGTGCATCAGGTTCTGGCGGCGGGACAAGGTGAAATGTTGTCTTCCACCCCGCTGACGCTGGCCGAAACCGCCAGTGTGTTTGGCGAGATGCTGACCTTCCGCAAGATGCTGGACGGGGCCAAGACCAAGGACGAGCGCCGGGTTCTGCTGGCCGGCAAGGTCGAAGACATGATCAACACCGTGGTGCGGCAGATCGCGTTCTACGACTTTGAATGCAAGTTGCACGAGGCCCGCCGGGGCGGAGAGCTGACGCCCGATGACATTAACGCGCTGTGGATGTCGGTGCAGGCGGAATCGCTTGGACCTGCCTTTGAATTCATGGATGGCTATGAGACCTTCTGGTCCTACATCCCGCATTTTGTGCATTCGCCGTTTTATGTTTACGCCTATGCCTTTGGCGACGGTTTGGTGAACGCACTTTATGCGGTTTACGCCGAGGGTGAGGCGGGCTTTGAAGAGAAATACTTCGATATGCTCAAAGCGGGCGGCTCCAAACACCACAAAGAGCTGCTGGCGCCCTTTGGCCTTGATGCCTCGGACCCGGCGTTCTGGGATAAAGGCTTGTCGATGATCTCGGGCTTTATTGATGAACTGGAGGCGATGGAGGAGTGATCCTTTTTCAACGGCGCGGCACCAACCGATAACCGCCGCGCCACCTTTGCCAAGCGAGCGACAGCCGGAGGAAGGACAGACAGAATGACCAAACTGATCTGGACGGCCTGCGGACTTATCGCCCTTGCATTGGGTGCGATTGGCGTTGTGCTGCCCGGATTGCCCACCACGCCCTTCATCATCCTCGCGGCGTTCTGTTTCACCAAAGGATCACCGCGGTTGGCGGCGATGTTGGATGGTCATCACATCTTTGGCCCGATTTTGGAGGACTGGCGCGCGCGGGGGGCAATTGCGCCGCGTTTCAAGGCGATTGCCGTGGTGATGATGGCACTGACCTTCGCCGTTAGTCTGGCGCTGGGTTTGCCAATTGTGCTTCTGGTCATTCAGGCGATTTGCATGTCGGGCGCGGCGGTCTATGTCCTCAGCCGGCCGAATTGACCCCTCACTTCAACTGACTGTCCTTTGATCCACGCCGGTTGATCCCGCCCCGCGCTTTGAACTGGGCATCCCTTTCCTGCACGCAATCGATGCATAGCTTTACCCCCGGAAGGGCCACTCGCCGCGCCTCCGGGATCGGCTCTTCGCATTCCGCGCAATGTGTAAGGCTCTCGCCCTGCGGCTGTTTGCGGGCCTTGAGACGGGCCAGTTCATCGTTGATCGACGCCTCAATCTGTTCGCTCACCGCGCCGTCTTTTGCCCATCCGCCTGCCATCACATGCTCCCGCTGATTGTTCGCCCTACGGTATGTCACCCTTGCCCAGCCGCCAAGGTTGATTAGCCTGCGGGTAATTCATTGCGGAACCGGACGGTTTCCAAAAAGCGGTTGGGGGACGTTTGGCGCCTTCGTTGAAATTGACGGCGGGTCTTATCTCTAGTCCGCCGCCTGCTATTGGCAGACGGCGGCGTCTCTTACAGCTCAAGCCGGGATCAGGCGTTGGCAAGCATCCCTTTTTCCTTGGCCAGTTCGCGCATCCGCTTTTGCAGTTTTTCAAAGGCGCGGACTTCAATTTGCCGAATGCGTTCGCGGCTGACGTCGTATTGGCTGCTCAGATCTTCGAGCGTGATGGTCTCGTCCGACAGGCGGCGTTGGGTCAGAATGTCCTTTTCCCGGTCATTCAGCACATCCAAAGCCTCAGCCAGCATCTCGCGGCGGGTCTCCAGCTCATCCTTCTCGGCGTAATCACCCGCTTGATCGGCGTCTTCGTCTTCGAGCCAGTCCTGCCATTGCATCGTGCCTTCACCGTCAGAGCCGACCTGCGCATTCAGTGACGCATCGCCGCCCGACATCCGCCGGTTCATGGAGATCACTTCGGCTTCGGTCACGCCCAGATCGGTTGCAATCCGTTTGACGTTTTCGGGGCGCAGATCGCCCTCTTCCAAGGCGCCGATCTTGTTCTTGGCCTTGCGCAGGTTGAAAAACAGTTTTTTCTGCCCCGAGGTCGTCCCAAGTTTGACCAAAGACCAGGACCGCAGGATATATTCCTGAATAGAAGCCCGGATCCACCACATCGCATAGGTCGCCAGACGGAACCCCTTTTCTGGGTCAAACCGTTTGACCGCCTGCATCAGGCCGACATTCGCCTCCGAAATCACTTCGGCCTGCGGCAGGCCATAGCCGCGATAGCCCATGGCGATCTTGGCTGCCAGACGCAGGTGTGATGTGACCATCTTGTGCGCGGCTTCGGTATCTTCCTGCTCAACCCAGCGCTTGGCGAGCATATATTCCTCTTCAGGCTCCAGCAGCGGGAACTTGCGGATTTCCTGCATATAGCGGTTCAGCCCGCCTTCCGGTGTTGGTGCCGGTAAGTTTGCATAATTGGCCATCTTTGTCCCTTTCCCCATTGTTTCGGGGCTCATGTTTATGAGCTTAACATAGATATGGTAGCGGTATCGGCGGTTTCAAGACCCTGTCTTTACGCTTGTTGCGTTAATATTGGCATAAGACATGTGAAAGATAAGTTACGTTACCGTGTCCTCACGGGCTCGTGCACTTCGCAACATCTGGCTTAGAACGTACTACGCAAGGCACAAAGCAAGTCCTGCATATCCAGTGGCAATGGCGCTTCGAACCGGAGGTTTTCTTTGGTTACAGGATGCTCAAATCCCAAAACCGCCGCATGCAGCGCCTGACGCGGAAAGTTGCGCACATGGTCGGCCGCGGCTTCGGGCATGGCCGCCTTGGGCAACTTGCGCTTGCCGCCATAAGTGGGATCGCCGACCAATCCGTGTCCCGCATGCGCCATATGCACACGGATCTGGTGGGTGCGCCCGGTCTCAAGCCAGCATTCCATCAGGGCAATCACTTCGGGCATTCCAAAGCGTTCCACCGTCCGCGCCCGGGTCACCGCGTGACGCCCCCCGTTGAACAGCACCGCCTGTTTCTGGCGATCAGTCTTATGGCGGGCCAATTGCGTGGTCAGCTTGAGAATGTTGCCCGGCTCGAAGGACGCCCCCTTGATACCGCGCAACCGCGGATCATTGGCGTCGGGCACACCGTAGACAACTGCGCGGTAATAGCGCTCCACCGAATGGGCCTCAAATTGCTTGGCCAAACCCTGATGCGCGGCATCCGATTTGGCCACGACCAGCAGACCGCTGGTCTCCTTGTCGATCCGGTGCACAATGCCGGGGCGCTTCATACCGCCAACGCCGGACAGATTGTCACCACAATGGGCCAGCAAGGCATTGACCAAAGTGCCCGACGGCGTACCGGGCGCAGGATGCACCACCATGCCGGAGGGTTTGTTGATCACGATCAGATCGTCATCCTCAAAGATCACGTCCAGCGGGATCGCCTCCGGCAGGATATGGCTGTCCTCGGCCTCCTCCACCGAGATGGCAACCCGGTCCCCCTCGGCCACCTTGGCGCGGGGGTCTTGCACAACCTGTTCATTGATCTGAACAGAGCCGGCCTCAATCAGACGCGCCATGCGGGTCCGTGACAGGTTTGCATCCTCTGGCACATCCCGCGCCAGCGCCTTATCAAGACGGGATGGCGGCGCTTCGCCAAAAACAAAGGTAACAAGGCGGTGTGACATGGATGATCCGATTGAGCCTGCAAATCTGCGGTTTCTGCGGCGGCTGGTAACTGTGCTGACCACCGTAATGATTTGCGGGGTTCTAGTGGTGATTGGCCTGCTTGTCACGCGGCTGAACCGCGATAGCCCGATTTTGCCCCAGGAAATCGCGCTGCCAGAAGGCGCCAGCGCTGTTGCCTTCACTCAAGGGCCCGATTGGTACGCCATTGTCACCAACCGTGACGAGATCCTGATCTATGATCGCCTGACCGGAACACTCCGCCAAACGGTGACGATCACCCCCTGAACCCTTTTTGGCCCTAAATACTCCGGGGGTATGGGGGCTGGCCCCCATGCACGCCCGCCGCAGGCGAATAGTCCAGGCCATTTCACCTTACAAGGAAATCAGTCTATTATCCTTTGACCCGTGCGAAGGACGCTACAATGCCGATCAACGATGCCGATTATCCAGATGGCCAAGCGAGCCAAGACGCAAAACTGGGGGCCCTGGGCTTTGACAGGTCAGGCCATCGCGGCGGCGGTATAGAACGGCCCATCGTGGTCACGTTGCCGGCAAATGCTGTTCTGCTTCGCCTCTATAAGCCGGTGCTGAACAAGGGCGATACGCCCGGCGATTTCGGCGCTTGGTGGTTTACACCCTTCGAGTACCGGCGGATCAGCGACCATTTCGGGGTGGACGGCAGCGCTCTTGTTCAGGGACGTTCTGCCGGGGCTTCAGCGCTGCATGGCGTTCTGGCCCTTTTGCATGAATGGTACGGCGGGGATCCCGCGCAACTTTCCTATATCAACGCTGTCCGGCTGAAGGCGCCATTATTGGCCTGCTATGGGCCAGGTGCACCCGCCAATGCAGACGGCTACAGCCGGACGCTGAAATCTATCCGTTTGAACGGCGGCACATCCGCGCGGCAGGTCTATATTCACAAATGCTGGCAGTATCAGGCGGCGATGGAACGGCTTTTGCCTGTCAATGCGCTGACGGACAGTGTTTTGGGGGCCGCGCAAGGCGCCGGAACGGGGATTGCAGCAGCGCCCCGGCTTGGATTTGAGGCTTGAAGACGGCTTTGCTTGAGCCAAAAGGTATCACCTGCGGCGGGCGCATATGGGGGCCAGCCCCCAAACCCCCGGAATATTTAGAGCCAGAAAGGCGCAAAAGTTACAGATGGGGGTGAAGGGTGGTACCACCTCCCCGGCTCGAACGGGGGACCTCCTGATCCACAATCAGGCGCTCTAACCTACTGAGCTAAGGCGGCACTGGGGCGGATTTAGCTGCCGTGCCCAAAGATTGCAAGACCCTAAGCGCCCGATCAATTGAGAAGTTAGAGGGCAATCCGCCAGGTTTGTTCGACATTTTCCTTGCCGAATGAGATCACATGCTTGGTTTCTCCCAATTCCCAACCCGCCTTGGCATAGAGCGCCCCTGCCGCGCGGTGAGATTCGTGGGTCCACAGTTGCATCTTCCGGTAGCCTTGGGTGCGGGCAAAATCCATGCAGGTGTCCAGCATCCGGCGTCCCAGTCCGGTGCCGCGGGCCTGGGGCACCAGCAGGAACAGCCTGAGTTTGGCGGTTTGTTCGTCGAGCTTCACGCAGAATACACTGCCAAGCCGCTGTTCCCCCTGCCATGCGATCCAGCCGGCCTCGCAGCTTGGATCGTGATCTGCGATAAAATCATCGAGGATCGAGCCGACCAGCACTCCAAAGCTGTCATCAAAACCCTCTTCGGTGGCGTAATGCACTTTGTGCTGCTCATGCAGCCAATCCCGGTCCTGCGGGGTAAACTTGCGAATCTCTATCTTGTCCATCGGTGTAGTCTGCGCCGCAGTCCGCTTGCCTTTCAAGGCCGGGCAGGATAGCGATATCGCCCAGCAAGACCGGAGAATGACATGGGTATCAACACCGAACGCGATATCGAAGCAAACCTGCAAATCGGGCCAACCGATGCAGGAATGGTGCGGCTTTTTGTCGAGGGTGACGGCATCGAAATTCCGATGGATTTCACGCCGGAAGAGGCCATCGAAATTGCCGAAGAAATCACAGCGGCTGCGCATCGCGCAGGCGGCGGCAAGCGGTGATCTCTAGCTGTCGCTGAACCGCATTTCCGGGTCGCGCAGGTGGTGCAGCCTGCGGGCGGCGTGAAATGCGAACTTTTGCAACATGACTTTGCGCCGCGCCGGGGCCAGTTTGGTTTCCGGCCCCATGCGCAGGATCTCTCCTCCATAGGCATCGGCAATGATCAGCCCGGTCTCATCCGGCAGTAGTTCTGTCGGGAAGACATCATCCACGGCCCAAAAAAACCGGTCGGCCCATTCCAGATAACCCCGCCATTTGTTGTCTGATGTAAAATCGGCGCGGGAGGATTTGCATTCCACCACCCAAATCTCGCCTTTTGGGCCAAGCGCCATCACATCAACGCGCAGCCCGCGTGCCGGCACCAATTCCTCAACGCAGGCAAAGCCGTGGCTGACCAGATGCCGCGCCACGCCACGGGCCAGCAATTGCCCGGGTTGCGGGGTCGGTGTGTCGGGGGAGAGGTCAACATATGCCATGGTTCAATTTATGAACATTACGTGAACATTTGCAAGGCCACCTATCGAATCTGAAGGTGTCAGGCTGAATCTCGGCCCCTTCGCAGCGGCTATCTGGCTTTCCAGTGGCTGATCAAAACGGAAATTTTCCTAGCAAAAACAGTGTTCTGAGGCCGCTCTTTTGCCAGAGTTGACATAATACCATATGGTTTCTAATTTAATGATACCAGAAAGTATCACAAAAGGACCCCGACACGATGCCCGATCCCGCACAGCTTTGCTTTCGCGCTTTGGCAGATCCGACGCGGCGCGACATTCTCAAGATGCTCAGTCAGCAAGATATGACCATCGCAGATGTTGCGGGGCGTTTCGATATGACCCGCGCAGCCGTCAAAAAACACCTCACCGTTCTGAGTGATGGCGGTCTGATCACGGTCGAGCCGCGTGGCCGCGAACGCATCAACAGCATCAACCCGCTGGGCTTTGGCCCAGTTCTGAGCTGGTTCGACTATTTCGACGGCTTCTGGGACGACCGCCTGAGCGATTTGAAAACTGCCATTGAAAAGGACAAGACATGACTGAGACAAACATCCGCAAAACCATCTTTCTGGAGGCCGATCGCGCGGCGGTCTGGGACTATCTCACCGAGCCGGAACATCTGGCCAAGTGGTTTCATGCGCCCAAGACAGCATTGGCCGCCGGGGCAAAGCTGGAAATGTTTGGCACCGAAAGTGGTGATTTGCTGATCTGGGGTGAGGTCCGCGTGGCCCGCAAGCCCGAGTATCTGGAATATACCTTTACCGTCAAACCCATGGGTGATGCGGTCAGTACCGTCAAATGGACCCTGACCGAGGTGCCTGGCGGCACGAAACTGGCGCTGGAGCATGACGGATTGCCACAGGGCGAAGCGGCATTCGGCCTCACACTGGCGCTCGACAAAGGGTGGGACGATCATATCGGGCGGATGCGCGCGCACATTCACGAAAAAGCGGACTGACCCCTTGCCGCCTCCCCGTTACGGGCCTACCTAAGGTCCGTGACGGGTACTGCCCTGTGCGTGTGACGCTACATTCCAGTGGCCTTAAGCAAATCCGAGGGAGCTGGCTCTGTCTGAGCCCTGGTTCATTTATCTGGCGCCCACCTGTACATACAGGTCCTCGGGAATAAAAAGCTGACCGGCAGGTGCGGTCCCGTCACACTCCCCCGATTTCAGGGTCGGCGCACCTGAGCCAAGACCGGCACAGCGATGCCTTTGCCACCCTTCGGGCCATCGTCCTCATCGCTTTCGCTCATCAACAGGACGGCCACGGCGGTCTGTGCCCCTGAAAAAACGATGCCATTGAAAAACCATAGTAAAAACCCTGCCAGCAGCCCGATGTCAGAGGTGCTGATCAGGTGCCAGAGGTTGGCGACGTTGAAATAGAGCAGCGCCCCGATAAATGCCGCTGAGGCGACAAATCCAATGATGGTGTGTTGAATGTAGAACCGAACGATCACAGGCATGGGCAGCCCTCCTGACAAGAAGATAGCCCATTTTGCGCAAGCGGCAAAAGGTGTCAGAATGCCTCGGGCTGGGCTTCGCGGGCCATATGATCCAGTACCGCGTTCACAAAGCTGGGTTCCTTGCCATCGGGAAAGAACGCGCCGGCGATGTCGACATATTCCTTGATCGCCACACGCGCTGGTGTGTCTTTGCCGCGCAGTTCGGCGCCAGCCGCGCGAAACAGCGCCCGCAAGGTCGGGTCGATCCGGGCAATCGGCCATTTGGCCACCAATGCACGGTCTGTCATCTGATCAATCGCCGCCTGGTGGTTCACGGCGTTTTCCAGCACGGAAGAGAAATGATCCAGATCACCGTCCAGCATCTCGCCGTCTTCGTAGACCGCGCCAAAGCGGTGCTCAATGAATTCGCGGCGCACACGGTCAATGGTCTGCGCGGAATGCTCCATCTGGAACAACGCCTGCACAGCATAAAGCCGCGATGCCGATTTCATCTTGCGTTTCTGGTTGCCGGACAGGCCGGGTGCCGATTGGGTCATGCGTGTGTGTTTCCGTCCGTATCGCCCGCCAAGAGCGTGTCTGCGCCCAGCGGTTTAAAACCGATGCCTTTGCTTTGGCTGCCCCACTTACGGCTGAGCGCAATAAGATGCAAGGCCGCAGCGGCCGCGCCGCCGCCCTTGTTTTGACCGTCCGGATCGGCACGCACTTCGGCTTGGGTCCGGTTTTCAACCGTCAGGATACCATTGCCAATGCATAGCCCCTGAAGGCCCAGCAATTGCAACGCCCGCGAGCTGTCGTTGCAGACGGTTTCATAATGTGTGGTTTCGCCGCGGATCACGCAGCCCAGCGCGACATAGCCGTCAAAGTTGCTGCGCCGGTCCGAGATGCCGATGGCGGTGGGGATTTCCAGCGCGCCGGGCATTTCGACCACCTCGTAACTGGCCCCTGCCGCCTCAAGCTCGGCTTTGGCACCGGTCAGCAGGCCGCCCGCGATATCGCTGTAATAGGGTGAGACAACGATCAGAACCTTCAGCGGTTTGTCAAAGCTGGGACGCGCCAGAACGGTGTGATCTTCGGTTGCTGCCATGTGAATTACTCCGCCGTGATGGGCCGGGTGCCCACGATTTCGATGTTATAGGCATCAAGGCCCAGATAACGGGTTTCGGGATTGTCGGTCAGCAAGATCAGCTGATGCAGCCCCATGGAAGAAAGGATCTGCGCGCCAAGGCCAGTGCGTTTGACGGTGCGCGGCGCGTCTTCTTCGTCGTCGTCCAGACGCAGGCGCGGGAATGGATCGCGGAACAGGATCACTGCGCCTCGGCCTTCGTCCGCGATGATTTGCATGGCGCGGGGCAGCTCGTCCGCAGGGCTGGGCCCCAGTCCAAGGATATCTTCGAGTGCATTGATCGCATGGGTCCGCACCAGCACAGGCGCATCGGTGCTGATGTCACCTTTGGTCAGGACAACGTGATCGGTGCCGGTGATCTCGTCCGCGACAATCCGCATATCCCATTCCCCGCCATAGGCGGAGGTTACTGTGCGGCGGTCGCGTTCTACCAGCAGGTTGTCATGCTTGTGGCGGTAGGCGATCAGATCGCTGATCGTCCCGATCTTGAGGCCATGCTCTGCGCCAAAGGTCACCAGATCCGGCAGGCGGGCCATGGTGCCGTCTTCCTTCATGATCTCGCAGATCACGCCGGAGGGGTGCAATCCGGCAAGGCGGCTGATGTCCACGGCGGCCTCTGTGTGACCCGCACGGACCAGCACGCCGCCGTCACGGGCCCGCAGGGGAAAGACATGGCCGGGGGTGGCGATGTCCGCCGCGCCGAGATCTTCGTTGATGGCCGTGGCCACGGTCAGGGCACGGTCGCCAGCGGAAATGCCGGTGCTGACCCCTTCGCGGGCCTCGATGCTGACGGTAAAGGCGGTCTCGTGGCGGGAGGAATTGTTGACCGCCATCATCGGCAGTTCCAGCGTCTCAATCCGTGCAGCCGTCATCGGAAGACAGATCAGGCCGCGGCCGTGGGTGGCCATGAAATTGATTGCATCGGCATCCGCAAACTGTGCCGGGATCACCAGATCGCCCTCGTTTTCGCGGTCCTCGTGATCAACCAGAATAAACATCCGGCCTGCGCGGGCCTCTGCGATGATCTCTTCGATCGGGGCAATGGCGCTTGCCAGCCCTTCTTCGACCGGTCCGGGTGTTTCAAAATTCATGACATATCCTATCGCCGTTCTCGCCCGCACATAGCTCAAGCGCCCGGCGATGGCCAGAGGTGCCGCAGCATCACTGCCGTCAAAGCCCAACAAAATAGAGCGGATTTGCCCTCAAGCGCCCGCGCCGAAATACCGCGCGGCATCGACATATCCGGCGGCGCGGGCGGCGGCGCTCCAATCTCGCTCAAACGTGGTGTCGCCGATGATCAGCACCTGATCCGAAACCAGCCTGCGGCTGGTGATCACCCTGCCCAGATGATCACGCATGTCTGACCAGCTGTCTGTGAACTTTGGCGCCGCATACACATGATCCAGTGCCGGATTGGCCTGCGCCACCTGCCCCGCATGCAAGGGCCGATGCACGAGCGCCAGTTTCTGTGCACCTTCGATGGCTGAGACGGCCTCACTGCGTGGCAAGGGCATCTGCGGCTCTGATGCCTTAACCACGCGCAGCGCGTTGGAGGAGAACAACAAGCCCATAATGTCACGACCGCTGGCTTTGCGGATTGAGGCATAGGTCGGATAATCAAGCCCCAGCGCGAGGGCGCGGCGCACATGCATGCGCACCACCATCAAAGGCATGGTCTTGGGCATCGCCGCCTCACGCGCCTTTTTCCACTGGAAGGCGCGGAACCTCTGGCCGCGCTCCATGCTTGGCCCCTGATTATGCCCGATACCCGGTGTCACGACATTTCTGCCAGCCGCGCGACATAGCGGGCCAGTGTATCGATCTCAAGATTGATCTGATCGCCCACTTTGACATCGCCCCATGTGGTGACATCCTTGGTGTGGGGGATGAAGTTGATGCCAAAATCGCAACCGTCCACCTCATTTACGGTCAGGGACGTGCCGTTCAACGCGACAGACCCTTTGGGCGCGATGAACCGGGCCAGATCGGCAGGCGCACGCAGGGTCACGCGGGTGCTGTCGCCCTCGTCCTGCATCGCGACAATCTCGGCCACTCCGTCCACATGGCCCGACACGATATGCCCGCCCAACTCGTCGCCGACTTTCAAGGCCCGCTCAAGGTTCAGCCGTTTGCCCTTGTGCCAGCCATTGCCGCCAATGTTGGTTTTCTCGACCGTTTCCGCACTGATCTGAACCTCATACCAATCTGGCCCAAGATCCACGACCGTCAGGCAAACCCCGTCACTGGCGATAGAGGCGCCCATATCAATGCCGGAGGTGTCATAGCCGGTTTTGATCCGCGCCCGCAGATCGCCTTCCTGCTCCAGCGCGATAACCTCGCCTACGTCGGTGATAATCCCGGTGAACATGGGTTTTCCTCTTTTTCGCAATCGTCGTTAACTTTCCGTAACCTTCACCTGTGGTACAGGCAAGTGAAAGCACAGTGTTGTTGCGACAGGGGCCATATCCTGATTAAAAATATGGCATGCAAAGATGAAAGGGCAGAATGTCCTCTGAAGATTGCCAAAACCGGGTCTTTTTGTTCCTGCAAGGGCCACACGGGCCGTTCTTTGACAGGCTTGGCCGGATGTTGCGCCTTGCGGGCGCTGAGGTCTGGCGGGTCGGATTCAATGCGGGGGATCAGGCGTTTTGGCGCGACAAGGCCAGCTATATCCCGTTTTCCGCGCCCAGTGACGATTGGGAGCCTTTCCTGTCCGATCTGATGGTCGAAAAATCTGTGACCGACATCGTGCTATATGGCGACACGCGCCCGATCCATGCCTGCGCTGTTGCGGCGGCCAAGGCGGCAGGCATTGCGGTGCATGTCTTTGAGGAAGGCTATATGCGGCCCTATTGGGTCACTTACGAACGGGGCGGCAGCAACGGCAATTCGCATCTGATGGGGATGAGCATCGACCAGATGCGCAGCGTCATGGCCCAATCCGACATGGAAGCGCCCCTGCCCCCCGGCCATTGGGGCGACATGCGCCAACACATCTTTTACGGGGCCGCCTATCATTGGTTTGTAATGTTCGCGAACCGCAAGTACCGGCATTTCCGCCCCCATCGCAGTTTGCCCGTATCGAAGGAATTCCAACTCTATCTCAAACGGTTGCTCTTGATGCCGGTGATCTGGTTACAGCGGTTCCTGGCCACCTGGCGGGTGAGAAACGGCGGCTTTCCCTATCATCTGGCCCTGCTGCAACTGGAACATGACAGCTCATTCCAGATGCATTCGCCCTTCGGCACGATGACGGAGTTTCTGGCGCTGGTAATCGACGGATTTGCCAAGGGGGCGCCGACCCATCATCACCTTGTGTTCAAGGCGCATCCGCTTGAGGACGGCCGCGTGCCCGTACGCCGCGATATCAAACGCCTGGCCCGGACAGCCGGTGTCGCAGACCGGGTGCATTTTGTCCGCGGTGGTAAGCTGGCCCGACTTTTGGACGATGCCCGCACCGCTGTCACGGTCAACTCGACCGCCGGACAGCAGGCTCTTTGGCGCGGCATTCCGCTGAAGGTGTTTGGCGATGCGGTCTATGCCAAGCCCGAGTTTGTCTCAGATCAATCCCTGCCAGAGTTTTTCAAGGGGCCAAGCCGTCCCGATAGCCGCGCCTACAAAGATTACCGCCGCTATCTTCTTGAAACCTCACAAATTCCGGGGGGTTATTATTCCTCCAAGGGGCGACGGCAATTGCTGCGTCTGGTGGTGGATATGATGCTTGCTGGCGAGGATCCCTATCAGGCCTTTGATCAAGGGACCGCGGCCCCAAGGCAACAGTTGCGCATCGTCACCTGAGCCAAGCACCTCTGCACGCTAGATTTTTACAGACAACTGCGGTAGCTTGGCCGCAATTACGCCGAAAAAACCGGCGAATACTGAGGCAGAAGTGAATAGGTCGAGGAGACCGGGCAGTGAAATCCGTATCTTTCCGGTGGGCGCACCCCATCGCAGCAATCGCGGCGTTGGCCGTTGTTTCGTCTTGTGGTTTGCCGCAGGTCGGCCCCAACAAACGCCAGATTTTCGCAGGATCCGTGCAAAAGGAAGGCGACGCCTTTGTCGTCTCCGTCAATGACCGCGTGACCCGCGCCACGGCCCTGACCCCGGCCTTGGGCTTCTCTGAAGAGTTCAAACGCGCAGCTCCGCTTGGGTCTGACACGATCCGCCCTGGCGACGTTCTCGGTATCACGGTCTATGAAAACGTTGACGATCCGCTTCTGGGCGTCGAAGGCTCCCCCGCGACCCTGCTCGAAGAAGTGCAGGTTGATGGCGCGGGCTTTATCTTTATCCCCTATGCAGGCCGGATCAAGGCGGCGGGCAATACCCCTGACGCCATCCGCCGTATCATCACCACCAAACTGGGCGAACAGACCCCTGACCCACAGGTCGAAGTGCGCCGCGCCGCCGGAGATGGTTCAACCGTTTCGCTGATCGGCGCGGTCGGGGCGCAGGGCGTTTATGCGATTGAACGGCCGACGCGCACCTTGGGCACCATGATGGCCCGTGCGGGCGGTGTTTCGATCGAACCCGAGATTGCCCAGATTACTGTGATCCGCGGCAAGATGCGCGGCAAGATCTGGTTGCAGGATCTCTATGACCACCCCGAACTGGACATCGCATTGCGTGCCGGAGATCGCATCCTCGTCGAAGAAGACACACGGTCCTTCACCGCATTGGGCGCCACCGGCAGCCAGGCGCAGGTGCCCTTTGAGTCGCAAAATCTGTCCGCGCTTGAAGGTATCGCACAGGTTGGCGGGCTCAGCGCGTCTTCGGCGGATCCGACCGGCGTGTTCATTTTCCGCAACGAACCGGCAGAGATTGCCGGGCAAGTGCTGGGTCGCAACGATTTTCAGGGCGCACAGCGGATGGTCTATGTTCTGGACCTGACCAAACCCAACGGCATGTTCATGGCCCGCGATTTTGTGGTGCGGGACGGCGATACACTTTATGTGACAGAGGCACCGTTCACGCAGTGGAGCAAGGTCATCTCGGCCATCACAGGCACAGCCGGATCTGCGGCCAGCCTGACATCGCTCACTGGCGAATAACCCCTGATCATGGCTCTCGGGCCTGAAATATATGACACACCGGCCGCCGGACCTGACAGGGACCGGCGGCTTTTTGTCTATAATGGCGGGTTTCTGACCCAGCGGCGCGTCCGCCGCATTCTGCAGCTTTCGGGCTATTCCCTGCATCTGGGACTGCCAAAAGAAGGCGATGCCGTGGCGGTTTGGGGCAATTCGCCCACCGCGCATCGCGGACTTGCCGTTGCCGCCAAACATGAGGCCCCAATTGTGCGGGTTGAGGATGCATGGATCAGATCCTTGCATCCAGGGCGCGCGGGCGAGCCGCCCTTGGGCCTGTTGGTGGACCATCGCGGCGTACATTTTGATCCCGCACAGCCATCAGACCTTGAGATGCTGCTGGCCGAACACCCACTGGATGACACCGCGCTTTTGAACCGCGCACGTGGCGCGATGGCACGGATGGCCGAGGCGCAACTGACCAAATACAGCGGGTTTGATCCGGGTGCCCCGGCCCCGCCGCCCGGCTATGTGCTGGTGATTGACCAGACACAGGGCGATGCCTCTGTCACCGCCTCCGAGGCCGACCGCGGCCGGTTCCTTGAGATGCTGGTGTTTGCACAAGAGGAACACCCCGGCGCCAGGGTCATTATCAAAACGCACCCCGAAACTGCGCAGGGGCATCGCGTGGGGTATTTCACCGACAAAGACATCAATAACAAGATCTCTCTGCTTTCTGATCCGGTCAGCCCCTGGGCACTGTTTGAAGGGGCTGTGGGGGTCTACACCGTGTCCTCACAGCTTGGCTTTGAGGCAATTTTTGCGGGCCACAAACCGCGCGTGTTTGGCAAGCCGTTCTATGCCGGATGGGGCCTGACCACGGATGAATTTCCGGTGCAGCGCCGCCAGCGCAGCCTGACGCGGGCCCAGTTGTTTGCGGCGGCGATGATCCTTTACCCAAAGTGGTATGATCCGCACCGTGATCAGCTTTGCGAGTTGGAAACCGCCATCGAGGCGCAGGCCGCGCAGGCCCGTGCGTGGCGCGAAGATCATCGCGGCTGGGTGGCCTCAGGTATGCGGATGTGGAAACGTCGTCCGCTGAACAAGATGTTCGGACAGTTCAAACCGCTGATATTCCAAGATGATCCGGCCAAAGCGCGCAATACGGGACGTCCTTGGATGGTTTGGTCTGGTCAGGCACAGGTCGGCCATGAGGACGCCATACGGGTCGAAGACGGCTTTTTGCGGTCCAAGGGATTGGGCGCCGCGCTGGTGCCGCCGCTGTCGTTGGTTTGTGACGATCTGGGCATTTACTACGATCCCTCCCGCCCCAGTCGTTTGGAACATTGGATCGAAACGCGGGCACAGATGCGGCCCGATCAGACAGCCCGCGCCCGGGCCTTGATCACCGCGCTGACCTCAGCCGGGCTGAGCAAATACAATACAGGTGCGGCAAGTGATTTGGGCGATGGTCCCGGTCAAAAGCGCATTCTGGTGCCCGGCCAGGTGGCCGATGATGCCTCTGTCCGTCTGGGCACGCAGGACATCTCGGACAATCTTGCGCTATTGCAAGCCGCCCGTGCGGCCAACCCCGATGACTACCTCATCTACAAACCACATCCAGATGTGGAGGCGGGTTTGCGCGATGGTGTGATTGATGCCACCGGTCTTGCCGATCACATCGCAGCAGGCATCGATCCGGCGGGTTTGCTGGGCCAAGTGGATGAGGTTTGGACCATGACTTCGCTCTTGGGGTTCGAGGCGTTACTGCGCGGGGTGCCTGTCGTGACCTTTGGCGCGCCGTTTTACGCCGGATGGGGGCTTAGCGAAGATCGCGGCGATGTGCCACCGCGGCGGCGGATTGACGTGCCGCTTGAAGGGCTGGTCCATGCAGCCCTGATTGATTATCCGCGTTATTTCGATCCGCAAACCGGCTTGCCCTGCCCCGTGGAGGTGATCGTCGACCGCCTGCTTGCGGGCGAGGTGTCCGCGCCGGGATTGGGCCTTCGGATTTTGTCAAAATTTCAGGGACTTATGGCCAGCCGCGCACATCTTTGGCGGGGCCGTTGAGCGGGCTAGGGCCGTGTCCAGACGTGCAGGATATCCGGCCCGCAAGCCAGTGTTTGGCGCAGATCAAAACGGGGCGCGTTGCGCAGGGTCTCCAGCCCCATCGCGCCAACCCCCGGCAAACCCTCGGCCCCGATCACCAGACCGGCGGTGAAGCCGACCAATTCATCCACAAGATCGGCTTCCAGCAAAGACGCCGCCAAGGCGCTGCCACCCTCACAGAATACACGGGTCAGCCCATGGGCGCCAAGTTGTTGCATGATATCCGCCGGATCAAGCTGTCCGCCCCGTCCCGCGCAGGGCAGCAAAACCGCGCCCAGATCGCGCCATGTTTGCACCAGCATCGGATCGGCGTCTTTGCCATGGCACAAAATCACCGGGATCTCAGCCGCCGTGCGGGCCAGTTGCCCCATCAATGGGATATCCAGGCGGCGGGATACCACCACGCGGGCGGGTTGGTGATCCACACCCAAATCTCGCACTGTCAGACTGGGGTCATCCGCCCGCGCGGTGCCGCCGCCCACCATTACCGCATCATGGCGGCTGCGCATGGCATGCACCACGCGCCGCGCTTGCGGGGCGGTGATCCATTGGCTTTCCCCCGTGCCGGTGGCAATGCGGCCATCAAAGGAACTGGCCAGTTTGAGGGTCAGCAGCGGCCGCCCCAATTCAACACGCCGGAAGAACCCGGCATGATCACGGCGGGCCTCGGCCTCGCCCACTCCCAGGGTTACCTCGATGCCTGCATCACGCAGCATTTGTAAACCCTGCCCATTTACCCGCGCGTCGCTGTCGGTGGTGGCCACGACGACACGCGCCACGCCCGCGTCGATCAGGGCCTGTGCGCAGGGCGGGGTTTGTCCGTGATGTGAACAAGGCTCAAGTGTGACATAGGCCGTCGCGCCGCGCGCTGCAGCGCCCGCTTGCGCCAATGCTTCAACCTCGCCATGGGGCCGCCCGCCCGGTTGGGTCCAGCCCCGCCCGACGATCCGGTTTTGCGACACGATCACACAGCCGACCGCCGGATTGGGCCAGACACGCCCCTGCCCGCGCCGCCCGAGGGACAGCGCCAGCGCCATGTATCGTTGGTCGCTCACTCTTCTTCTACAGGGTGATCTGGCCGCAATTCCTGAACAAATTTGTCGAAATCGTCTGCCGCCTGGAAATTCTTGTAAACGCTGGCAAATCTCACGTAGGCAACGGTGTCGATCCGGGCCAGAGCCTCCATCACGATCTCGCCGATCTGTTTGGAGCCTATGTCGGTTTCGCCCATGCTTTCGAGGCGCCGCACGATGCCGCTGATCATTTGATCAATCCGTTCGGGGTCAATCGGACGTTTCTGCATGGAGATGCGGATGGAGCGTTCCAGCTTGTCGCGGTCAAAGTCTTCGCGTTTGCCGCTGGTCTTGATCACCACCAGATCGCGCAACTGGACCCGTTCGTAGGTGGTAAATCGCCCGCCGCAGGCTGGGCAGAACCGGCGTCTTCGGATTGAAACGTGATCTTCTGCCGGACGGCTGTCTTTCACTTGGGTGTCGATATTTCCGCAAAACGGGCAGCGCATGGGCCGTCCCCCTCTTTGTCATTCCGCCTCTATAGGGGCGCAACCCGCCCTCTTGTCTAAACTTATAGGGGGTTCACGAGGTTTTGGGTAGGGGGCAATTTGACCACTACATCTGGGGCCATGATGCGACTAAACTGCGGCTTTCGCCAACCTCAGGCAAAATGCGCTGCGATCTGGCGGCTGTGCGGGGCCGTGCGGTGCTCAAAAAGATAAATGCCCTGCCACGTGCCAAGGGCCATGCGCCCTGCGGTGACCGGAATGTTCAACGATACCGGCATCATCGCGGCCTTGATGTGGGCGGGCATGTCGTCCGGTCCCTCCATCGTATGCCGCAGATAGCGCATGGCTGGATCATCCGACGGCGGCACAAGGCGGGCGAAATAGGCCAAGAGATCACGCTGCACATCCGGATCGGCGTTTTCCTGTATTAAAAGCGAGGCAGAGGTGTGCTGCACGAACAATGTCAGCAGGCCATCGCCCTGCCCCTTCAGCCACGAGGCAACTTGCGGCGTAAATTCGTAAAGACCCTGACCATGGGTCGAAATGGAGAACCGGGTTTGCATGGGCAAAGGGTGACTTGCGCGGGCCGGAATGGCAATCGCTCTATTTTGTGGAACGGGTAAATGCATCACGGCAATACCGCCGCGCATTGACAGATTTCACCATCGCGCCCGGCTGTTTGACAGTGAGCGTCAACCGCGCGGGGTCATCGGGCGGCAGGCCGGCTGCGCTGAGGGAAAAGGTGACGGCCTTGCGCCCTGCCGCAGTCCGCGACGGGCCTCGTGGGCGTTTGAGATAGATCGGGGTGGTTTCGGACAGGCCAAGGCGCCGCTCAACATAGCTGGCCGCGCCGCACCAAAACTCTGCCGCGCCCATGTTCATGCCTTGCACAACCTCGAAATCCGAAGTGGTCAGCGGGTTGATCACCAAGAACCGGTCTTCCTCTCCTTCGGTGCCAGCGCCTGCTGCGATGGGCAAATACATCGCCAACAGTGCAAAGCAGACTCCGCGGATCATCGGTTGATCAGACGTGCATCTGCACAAAAGCTTTGCGCATGGGCCAAGGAAAGGTTGGCCCCGGCAACGCGCAGAGATTGCGAAAGGATCTGGACTTGTCTGGGAGAAACGTCCGACGGATCAAGCGAGAAGGTCACAGGCGCATCAAATGAAAGGCGCGGCCCGACCACATAGATCCGTGCAGTGCTGCGGGCACCCAGAACGTCATTGGCGTAATCCGCCGCGGCGCACCACATGCCGCGTGCGCCAAAACCCGCACCATCCGCGATTTGAAATCCGCCAGCTACAGGCGTGACCGTTACACGGTTTTCCGCTCGGAAATCCTGTGCTGTTGCGGTGGTGGCACCGGCAAGGGCGAGCAAAAGGGCAGATGCAAATTTTACCAAGCGTCCGCCCCCAACCGGCGAAGTTTGATGTCGCGCAGTTCAATCAGATAATCTTTGCAAAAGAGATATGCATGCTGGATCGGAAGGCCCTGACCGACCTGACGCACACTGACCGACACCGAGGCGCTTGGCGGCACAGACAGGGCGGAGGGATCAGCCGTGAACACCACGCCCTTGCGGCCCAGACCGCTTATCGAAGGGCCGCGCGCGGTATGCACATAGATGCGACCACCCTGTGTCAGCCCCAAACGTTTTTGGGCAAAGTCAGATGCCGCGCACAATATGCCCCGCGCGCCCTCGCCGCGGGCTTCGATCACTTCGAAGGTGCTGTTGTTGAGCGGAACCACCTTAAGCTGGTTCACAGCGGTGAAAGATTGCGCAGCGGCAAGGCCGGGCGCGAGTGTGATCGCAAGCGCAAGAAGAGCAGACCGCATAAGGAGACCTTTCTTTGTTGCCTTACAAATAGGTGCTCCGGGCCGGAGTTCAAATTCAAACCGTCTCACATCGGCGGCATTTGGCGCAGGCATCACCAAACGCCATGCACAAAAAAACGCCCGGAAACCGGGCGTTTTCTGTCTATTCACGTCAGGCTATCTTACTGATCGAGGAACGACCGCAGCTTGCGGGACCGGCTTGGGTGCTTGAGCTTGCGCAGCGCCTTAGCCTCAATCTGGCGGATCCGTTCACGTGTTACGCTGAACTGCTGGCCGACCTCTTCAAGTGTATGGTCGGTGTTCATGCCGATACCGAAACGCATCCGCAGAACACGTTCCTCACGCGGGGTGAGCGAGGCCAGAACACGCGTCGTGGTTTCCTTGAGGTTTTCCTGAATGGCACTGTCGAGCGGCAGCACGGCATTCTTGTCCTCGATGAAATCGCCCAGTTGGCTGTCTTCTTCGTCGCCGATGGGGGTTTCAAGGCTGATCGGCTCCTTGGCGATTTTCATCACCTTGCGGACCTTCTCAAGCGGCATCTGCAGCTTTTCGGCCAATTCTTCCGGCGTGGGCTCGCGGCCAATCTCATGCAACATCTGGCGGCCTGTGCGCACCAGTTTGTTGATGGTTTCGATCATATGCACCGGAATACGGATCGTGCGGGCCTGGTCGGCAATCGAACGGGTGATCGCCTGACGGATCCACCATGTCGCATAGGTGGAGAATTTATAGCCGCGGCGATATTCGAATTTATCGACCGCCTTCATCAGGCCGATGTTACCTTCCTGAATCAAATCAAGGAATTGCAGACCTCTGTTTGTGTATTTCTTCGCGATGGAAATCACGAGGCGCAGGTTTGCCTCGACCATTTCTTTCTTGGCCTGACGGGCCTCTTTTTCGCCTTTCTGAACCTGCTGCACGATGCGGCGGAATTCAGAGATATCCAAACCGACATATTGGCCCACCTGCGCCATATCGGCGCGCAGTTCTTCAACCTTGTCGCTGGAGCGTTCAATGAACATCTGCCAGCCGCGGCCGGTCTTTTCGGCCATCCGCTCCATCCAGTTTGGATCGAGCTCATAACCGCGATAGGAATCCACAAATTCCTTGCGGTTGATCCGGGCCTGGTCGGCCAGCTTTACCATCGCGCTGTCGATCTGCATGATCCGGCGGTTGATGCCATAAAGCTGGTCAATCAGGGCTTCGATACGGTTGTTGTGCAGGTGCAATTCGTTCACCAGCAGCACAATCTCCGCCCGCAATTTCTGATAGGTGTCTTCCTGCTTTTTCGAAAAGGAGCCATCCTCGTTCAGGGTCGCCGAAATCCGGCTGTCCTGCATCTCGCTTAGCTTGACGTAGTCGTCCGCGATGATGTCCAGCGCCTCAAGCACCTGCGGTTTCAGCGCCGCTTCCATGGCTGCGAGAGACATGTTGGCCTGTTCGTCCTCATCATCGTCGTCGTCGGTGGTGATGGGGTTGCCGTCCGCGTCCAGCTCTTGCTTGGTCTCTTCGGTCTTGGTTTCGGACGCTGCGGCACCGGCGGCAGGAACAACAGGTGTTGTTTCTTCTTCGTCGCCCATCTGGTTGCCAAAGGTCGCCTCCAGATCGATCACATCACGCAGCAGGATGTCTTCGGACAAAAGTTCGTCGCGCCAGATGGTGATCGCCTGAAAGGTCAGCGGGCTTTCACACAGGCCCGCGATCATCGTGTTCCGGCCAGCCTCGATACGCTTGGCAATTGCGATCTCGCCTTCACGGGACAGCAGTTCAACCGACCCCATCTCGCGCAGGTACATGCGCACCGGATCGTCGGTGCGGTCCAGTTTTTCGCTGGTGCCAGAGGACAGCGCGACCTCTTTGTTGCTGTCGGTCGTTGTCAGCTCGGTAGAGCCCTTGGCCTCTTCCTCTTCGGCGTCTTCATCTTCGATAATGTTGATGCCCATCTCAGACAGCATCGACATCACGTCTTCGATCTGTTCAGAGCTGACCTGATCGGGCGGCAGAACGGTGTTCAGCTGATCATAGGTGATATAGCCCTTCTCGCGGGCCTCACCGATCATCTTTTTGACGGCAGCCTGGGACATATCCAGCGAATGGCCGCTGTCGTTCTCGTCCCGCTTGGCGTCGTCGTTTGTATCCTTGGCGGCCATGTCGTCTCCTCCGGCGCAATCGCGCGAATCATCTGGGGTGATTCGAATTTTCCGAATCATGAGGGGTTCGGGGTGATTCTTAAACCCGTTACCCTGCTTTTTCCTAAAGTACCTGCCAAAAGGTCACGGAGCGGTTTACCTCCGGCGTTTTGGCTTTTCGTATTTGATGTTTCCAAGCAGTGTATCCAGCGCACTGCGTTCGTCTCTGCTCATGCGGGCGCCATTGTCGCCCACCTCGTATTCCGCCTTGTCTTCCTGCCCTGTGCGGGTGGCTTGATCGGCGGCGCGGGCCGCCTCGCTGAGCCGCCAGGTGACGCCTTCGTCTGCAACGCCGGTCAGGTCTTCCATCGCTTCGGCTATTTCCGCATCCAACCCCCGCATCGCGCTTAATTTGGCCAGTTCCTCGGCCACGGTCATCGCGGCCATCTCGGCGTCGCCCGGATTGCGAATGCAGGGTGTAATGGCGACATGGCGCTGTGTGATCAGGTTTTCAAGGGCATCATAGCCCAGTGCGTCGGATATTTTTTCGCGCAACACCGCTTCGCCGTCCGGGCCATACCGGAGGATAAGATCACGCAGGCGCGCATGAAAGGGATCAGCGCAGGTCATCGTTTCAAGCCCGCTTTCGAAGTCTTCGATGATCTGCGGACAGGTCAGGAACGCCGCCAAAATCACCGCCTCGCGCAGGTGTTCTGTGGTTCTGTCATCCGCTGCCGTGGCCAGCACCGATGCTTTGGTCGATGGCACGGGTGGCTGTGGCGCATTGGATTGCCAGCGGCCCTTGCCGCCCCGCCCCATGGGCCGCGACGCGTTGCTTTTTGGGCGAAACAGCTGCCAACGCAGATCTTTGATTTCCTGTCCGTAGTGGCTGCGGATGGACGGATCTTTGATCAGTTTAATCTTTTCGCGCAGCGCCTTGTCGAGGGCCGCCTTGCGTTCGGGACTGTCGAAGACCTTGCCGTCTGTTTCGCGCTGCCACAGCAGCTGAACCATCGGCATCGCCTGATCAATCAGCTTTTGCAGGGCCGGTGCGCCCTGCGCCTTGAGCAGATCATCTGGATCGAGCCCTTCTGGCATCACCGCAAAGCGCAGTGATTGCCCGGCCTCCAGCAGTGGCAGCGCCAGATCAACAAGCCGCATCGCGGCGCGTTGGCCTGCGGTGTCACCGTCCAGTGTGATGATCGGTTCGGGCGCGATGCGCCACAGCATCTGAAGCTGGCTTTCGGTGATGGCGGTACCAAGGGGCGCGACCGCCGCCTCGAACCCCGCGCCATGCAGGGCAATGACGTCCATATACCCTTCGGCGACCAACAGCGGCATGCCCTTGCCCGCCGCAGTGCGGGCCTCGCGCACGTTGTAGAGGCTGCGACCCTTGTCAAAAAGTTCGGTCTCGGGTGAGTTGAGGTATTTGGCGTTGTCGTTGGGGTCCATCGCCCGCCCGCCAAAGGCGATCGCCCGGCCCCGCGCATCCCGGATCGGGAACATGATCCGCCCGCGAAACGTGTCATAGGGCTTGCCGCCCTTGGTCGACGGCTTGGCCAGACCCGCGCTCAGGATCAGGTCATCTTCGACCCCTTTGCCTTTGAGCGCATCCCAAAGTCCCTGCCATTGATCCGGTGCAAATCCGATTTCCCAGCGTTCCAGCGCATCGGCGTTTAGCCCGCGCCGGTCCAAGTAATTGCGTGCCTCCTCCGCCGCACCGGTGCGCAGTTGCAGCCGGAACCAGCGCACCGCCAATTCCATAACCTCGGCAAGCTGCGTGCGTTTGTCCGCTTTTTCCTGCGCTTTGGGGTCTTGCTTGGGTACCGGCATCCCGGCCTCACGGGCAAGGATCTCCACCGCTTCCATGAAGCCGACATTCTCTGTCTCGCGCACAAAGGAAATGGCGTCGCCCTTGGCGTGACAGCCAAAGCAATAGTAAAAGCCTTTTCGGTCATCCACATGAAAAGACGCAGATTTTTCCTGGTGAAAAGGACAAGGCGCCCACATGTCGCCCTTGCCCTGATTGGATTTGCGCGGATCCCATACAACTTTGCGGCCGACCACCTGTGACAGGCTGGATCGGCTGCGCAATTCGTCCAAAAATCCGGGTGGCAGGCTCATACCACTTTATATTGGGTCCGGTGGATCAAAGTCCACAGAGCGGCGCTGCCTTTTGCAAATTAGCACCGCCTTGCGTCAGCATCAGTTTGCCAGACAGGCTGCTTTCCACTGCGCGCCCAGATCGGTCTTGCGCAGATCACGCTTTTTCAGCTTGTAGATCTCTCCGGTAAACAGCGGAATCGCGGCATTGTAGCGCTCTGGCCATGTGACCTCACCGGCCAAGACTGCCTCTTGTACCTTGCGTTCCTTCACCCGGTCCATGCGGGCCTTCTGGATCGCCGACACAATCGCCGCCTGATGGCCGCAGTCTTCTTCTTTGGCGGCGTCTGCCGCCACGGATCCTGCGCTCAGGGCCAATGCCCCAGCCAATGCCAATGCAACATGCTTCATCGTTAATGGTCTCCACTTAGGTTTACCTGCGGGATTCGCACCCCGCCCATAGGTTAACCGCGAGAGGCCACCGCTGCCATAGCCGCCTTGAGATCATGTACCAAGGTGCCTGCCATCGACCGAAACACCAGGATCATGAACTTCTCCGGGCCAAGCCGGGTGATGGATGCCGCCATGTGAAAGACCTGCGTCCGGATGGAATGGCCGCGCTTGAACTGGCTGTCGCGCAAATCCGCAGGCACCAAACGGGCCAGAACATCAACCGCCGCCGGCCCTTCGAGCAAGGCCACCGACCAGGCATCGGATATATCCACCACCGCGCCATGTTTGTTCAGGCTTGCGTCCGGCGCAGGCCCCATCAAAAGCGCCTCGCCCCGGCCAAACCAGATGCACCTTGCCCCCTCTTTGCCGGTGGACCGGTTGGGCTTTGGCAAGGCCATTCCATGCGCCTTTTCAAGCGCCGCTGCCATCGCCTTTTCCTCACCCAATGGCGACAAGGAGGTTAGGTTGCCCGCATCCATTTCTGTCAGCTTGGCCTCACCAATGGTCAGCGGAAGCAAGCCTTCAAACGGTGTTTTCGCTTTGAGTTCAACCACGTACCCGCTCCCCTTCTTGATCGACAAAGACTGTGCTGCACACTTCGACATCGCTTTCCAGCCCGCGCACATGATCCACCATGCGGATCACCTCCCCCATGCGGTCACGGCCCCGTTTGAGGAACCCCATGCCAATGAACGTGCCCACATCCGGCGAGAACCCGACCGAAGAGATATGCCCTTCCAGATTGTTTGCGACGGCCTCTGCGCCCTGCGGGTAAAGCTGTGCGCCCGCGGTCAGTTTCTTGACCGCGCCGACGGGCTTGAGGCCCACCAGTTGGGGACGATCTTCATCCACCAAACCGGGCCGCGCGGCCATGGTCTTGCCGACAAAGTCTTTCTTTTGTGACATCATCCCCTGCATCCCGATGTCGAAGGCGGTCGCCCGACCTTCGATCTCAGCGTGCGTGAGAAAGCCTTTCTCGATCCGCAGCACGTTCAGCGCTTCCATCCCGTAGGCACCCCCACCCATCTGGCTGGCGCGTTCCACCAGCAAATCAAACAGCGCCGCGCCGTAGCGGGCTGGCACAGCAACCTCATAGGCGTGTTCACCCGAGAACGAGATGCGGAACAAGCGCCCGTCGACACCGCAAACCTTTGCCGGACCACAGGCCATGAACGGCCAGCTTTCGTTGTCAATCTCCTGCTCCAGAATGCGGTTCAGCAGATCGCGGGATTTTGGCCCCGCCACAGCAAACTGCGCCCATTGTTCGGTGACAGAGGTAAAGGACACCTGCCACTCCGGGTGCAAACACTGCGTCACAAAATCCAGATGCCGCATCACCAGCCCCGCCGCAGCGGTGGTGGTGGTCATGACATAGTGGTTTTCGCCCAGCCGCGCACAGGTGCCGTCGTCCATGACATAGCCATCTTCGCGCAGCATCAGCCCATAGCGCACCCGCCCTTCCTTGAGGGTCGAGAACATATTTGTGTAACAAAAGTCGAGCAGCGCCGCGGCGTCCGGCCCCTGAATGTCGATCTTTCCCAATGTGGACACGTCGCAGATACCAACCGCATTGCGCACATAGCCAACCTCGCGGTCACACGATTGCCGCCAGTTGGTTTCGCCCGATTTCGGGAAATAGCTGGGGCGATACCACAGGCCGGCCTCGATCATCGGCGCGTTCATGCGCAGGCTGGCTTTGTGGCTGGTGGTGAACCGCTGCGGGGCAAACCCCTTGCCCTGCGCCCCTGCCCCCATCGCGGCAATGGCCACTGGTGAATAGGGTGGACGGAATGTGGTCGTGCCGGTTTCAGGAATGCCGCGCCCAGTGGCATCTGCCAAAACCGCGAGCGCCCCCACGTTGGAGTTCTTGCCCTGATCGGTTGCCATCCCTTGCGTGGTATAACGCTTCATATGCTCGACCGAGCGGAAATTTTCGGTGGCCGCCTGTTTGACATCCTTGACCGAAACATCGTTCTGGAAGTCCAGCCAGGCACGCCCCTTGCCTGCCACAGCCCAAAGCGGTGAGAGGTTATAGGGTGCATCCTCGGCTTGCGGCAAGGTCACATCGGCCGACTTCTTGCCCAATGCAGACAAGGCGGTTTTTGCGGCCTCAACCCCTGCCTGCAAACAGCCGTGGGTCGAAAACGTGCCGTTGCAGGCCCCTGCCACGGTCATATCGGGGATCATGCCCTCGGTCGGCACAAACGCCTGAATGTCTGGCCGCCAAGTGGGCCGCCCGTTCATGTGACAGGTAAGATGCACCGTCGGGTTCCAGCCGCCGGACATCGCCAGACAATCGGTCTGGATGGATTGCTCGCCGCTGGTGGTGCGGATGGTGATGCTTTCCAATTCCTTGCGCCCACCGGAGTTGCAAACCTGCGCCCCGGTATAGACAGGGAAATCCGCCCCTTCGATGGCCGCGTCATGGCGGCTGTCGATCAGGGCCGCTACGCGCACACCTGCCGCCGACAGATCAAGGGCGGTGCGGTGCGCATCATCGTTGTTGCCAAAGACGGTGACGGATTTGCCGGGGCTGACACCCCAACGGTTCAGGTAAGACCGCACAGCGGAGGCCGTCATGATGCCCGGACGGTCGTTGTTGCGGAACGCCACGGGGCGTTCAATTGCACCTGCGGCAAGGATCGCCTGTTTCGTGGAAATCCGCCAGAAGGTCTCCATCGGGGCGCCGCCGCCGCGTTTCCCGGTGTGGTGGTTGACCCGTTCAAGCGCGCCATACATCCCGCCGTCATAGGCCCCTGTGACCGTGGTGCGGGTCATCAGGCGCACGTTGTCCATCGCGCCGAGTTCCGCAACGATCTCTGCCGCCCAAGCCGCACCGGACTGGTGGCTGATCGCGCCGGTTTCGGCATTCAGCCGCCCGCCCATAATCGCGTCTTCGTCGGCCAGGATCACATCCGCGCCGGACCGCGCGGCGGTCAACGCGGCCATCAGGCCCGTTGGCCCCGCGCCGATGACCAGCAAATCACAATAGGCATAGGCCCGCTCGTAATTGTCTTCGTTGGTCTCGCCGCCCAGCGCCCCGAGGCCCGCCGCATTGCGGATGATTGGCTCATAGACCGCTTCCCAAAACTTTCTGGGCCACATGAAAGTCTTGTAATAGAACCCAGCGCCCAGAAATGGTGCGGCCAGATCGTTGATCGCCATGACGTCAAAATCCAGCGACGGCCAGGCGTTCTGGGACCGGGTGACCAGCCCATCATAGAGCTCTTGTACAGTGGCGCGGACGTTTGGATCCTGCTGCGCACCGCGCCCCACGGTGATCAGGGCGTTTGGTTCTTCGCTGCCTGCGGTCAGAGGGCCACGGGGGCGGTGATATTTGAAAGACCGCCCCATCAGCTTGACCTCATTGGCCAGCAAGGCCGAGGCCACCGTATCCCCGGCATAGCCGCGATAGGACTTTCCATCAAAACTAAAGCTGACCGGTTTGGACCGGTCGATCAGACCTTTGCCATTCACTCTCATGACATCGCCCCCTTCACATCACTGGCCAGCTCGACCTTGTGAACCGCGTGGGTGACTGTATCGCGGGTGACCACAAGCCATGACCCGCAACCGCCCTCATGATGCCAAAGATCGCGGGTCTCCCCTGCCGGGTTGTCACGCAGATGCACATAGCTGTCCCAGGCCGCCTCGCCCGCGTCCGGCGCCGGGCGATCCAGCGCCACAGCGGCACCTTGATAGTAAAACTCACGCCGGTCACGGCTGCCGCAGATCGGACATTCAATTCTCACAACAGGCTCCCCGAGGGGCGCTGCGCCCCTGCTTCATTTGGCCAAAAAAACTCATATTCCATGCTCTCAACCCTCAGTGCAGGTTGTGCTGAGACCCGGTGGCCTCTTCATCCATGATCCCGCGTCCGGTGCGGAACCGGTCAAGACGGAACCGCGCGGCAGGCGCATGGTGGTTACCAGTCGCCATCAGATGCGCAAAGCTGAAGCCGGATCCCGGCACCGCCTTGAACCCGCCGTAACACCAACCACAATCAATGAACAAACCATCCGTGTCGGTCTTGTCGATGATCGGGCTGCCATCAGGGGTCATGTCCATGATCCCGCCCCAGGACCGCAGTACCTTGGCCTTGGCAATCATCGGCATCAGGGTCATGCCCGCTTCCATCACATGTTCCATCATCGGCATGTTGCCGCGCGAGGCATAAGAGGCGTAGAAATCCAGATCGCCGCCAAAGACGAGACCACCCTTGTCCGACTGGCTGATATAGAAGTGGCCCATGCCAAAGCTGACCACATGGTCGATCACCGGCTTGATGCCTTCGGTGACAAAGGCCTGAAGGATGTGGCTTTCGATCGGCAGGCGCATCCCGGCCATCGCCGCGACCTGTCCTGACCGGCCCGCCACAACGATGCCGACCTTCTTGGCCTTGATCGCGCCGCGGGTGGTTTGCACGCCGCGCACCTGACCGTTTTCAATATCAATGCCGGTGACTTCGCACTGCTGGATGATGTCCACGCCCCGGTCACTGGCCCCGCGGGCATAGCCCCAGGCCACCGCATCGTGCCGCGCTGTTCCGCCACGCCGGTGCAGCAGACCGCCGTAGATCGGAAAGCGGACGTTGTCGAAATCGAGATAAGGCAGGTATTTGCGCACGCCTTCGCGGTCCAGCAATTCGGCATCATCGCCCTGCGCAATCATCATATTGCCGCGCCGCGCAAAGGCATCGCGCTGCCCGTCGGAATGGCACAGGTTGATGATCCCGCGCTGCGAATGCATGGCGTTGTAGTTCAGATCCTGCTCCATCCCCTCCCAGAGTTTTAGGGAATGGGAATAGAACTCCGAGTTGCCCGGCTGCATGTAGTTGGCCCGCACAATCGTGGTGTTGCGGCCCACGTTGCCGCCCCCGATATAGCCTTTTTCCAGCACCGCAATGTTGTTCATGCCGTGGTTCTTGGCCAGATAATAGGCCGTGCTGAGGCCATGACCGCCGCCGCCAATGATGATCGCGTCGTATTCCGCCTTGGGTTCGGCATCCCGCCAATGGGGGGCCCAACCCTTGTTGCCGGTCAAACCTTCACGCAAGACGCGCAAGCCAGAAAACCGCATCAGATACTCCTGTTTCGTGCAGACTGTTCACTCTAGTCAGCTTGAGACAGAACTATCAACGTCCCTGCCGGATTTTGCAGCAATTAGCGTCATGGATCATCCTAGCAGCGACCAATCACTGGTAAAGCTGGGCCGCTGCTTTGCTCAGGGTCTCCATGGCCGCGATGTAGGGACCGGGGCCATGGCTGATCCGGGCGGCACCTGCCGACGCCAGGTCAGCAATGGCCGTGCCGCCGCCCATCCGCATGATGTTCACCGGCAGGCTTTGGGCGTCGCAAAGTGATTTGATCAGATTCAGGTCTGACAGTCCGGGAACAAAGATCCCGTTTGCCCCTGCCTCTGCATAGGCGGCCGCGCGGGTCAGGGCCTCTTCCATCAGATCGGCATGTGGCAGACTGTCTTTTTGAAAGAACACATCGCTGCGGGCGTTGATGAACAATGGCACGCCCGCGGCATCAGCCGCAGCGCGGATGGCGGCGATCCTGCGAGCCTGATCTGCCACGGGATGCAGTCCGTCGCCCCCTACAATCCGGTCCTCGAAATTCAGTCCAATGGCACCGGTCTCCAACAAACGTGCCGCGTTTTTCCCGACCTCATCTGCCTCACCCCCATAGCCGCCCTCAAAATCAACACTCACCGGCAAATCAACAGCGCCAACAATCTGACCGGCGGTTTGCAAGAGCAGATCCAGCGGCAAGGCCTGCCCGTCCGCATAGCCCTGCGCCGCTGCGACCGACCAGCTGCCTGTTGCAATCGCGGGTGCACCGCCCTGCGCCACGGCCTTGGCTGATCCTGCGTCCCAAGCATTGAACAAAACCAGCGGCGCGCCTTTGACGTGCAGTTTTGCAAAGGCCAACGCCTTGTCTGTTTGATTTACCATTGGGATGTCCTTTTCTGAGGGGTATCTGCACCAAATTGGCGTTCCAGATCAATCAGCGCCTGCTTGCGCCAAAGCCCGCCGCCATATCCGGTAAGCGCCCCATCCGCCCCCAAAACCCGGTGGCAGGGGATCGCGATTGCAATCGGATTTGCACCATTGGCGCGGGCCACGGCGCGGGTGGCATCGGGGCGGCCCATGGCGCGGGCCAGATCGGAGTAGCTGCGGGTCTGGCCCGCGGGGATCTCTCGCAAGGCCTGCCAGACCTGTTTCGAGAATGGCGTACCAAGAGGGGCCAGCGGCGTTTCAAAGCGGGCGCAGCGCAGATCAAAAAACGCCTCCAGCTCTGCTTCGATCTGGTCCGTGGGGGCGAACCGGCCAAAGCCAAGACTGCCCTTGGACATGGTATAAAGTTTCTTGAGTTCACCCGGCAAAGCACGGCGTTCAGCAAATTCGAGCAGGTGCAGCGCGTGGGCATCACTGACCGCGATCATCACACCCAGTTTGGTGTCGATCCAATCGGCGCGCAGCATGGCATCCTTGGCAAAACGTCCGGGCGGCATCCCCATCCAGCGGGCAAAGGCACTGCGGAACGCGGCGGGGCTGTCGTACCCGGCCTCAAGTTGTGCGTCGATCACCCGTGCCCCATTGGGCAACTCAGCCGCCCCCGTGCGCAGCCGCGTGAGCCGCGCCAATTCAAGAAAAGTCATGCCGAAATGCCGTTTGAAACTGCGGCGCACGGTGGAAGGGTCAAGGCCCAGTGCCTGCACATCCGCCTCACCCCAACGGCGCGCGGGATCGGCCTGCAACGCCTGCATCAATTGCACGATCATCGGGTCGGCCTCTGCCGCCGTGCCGATGGGATGGCAACGTTTGCATGGCCTGAACCCGGCCTCGACACAGGCGGCAACGGTTCCAAAAAAGCGGCAGTTCTCGCGCTTGGGTTTGCGGGCCGGACAGGTAAACCGGCAAAAGACGCCGGTCGAGGTGACCCCGACATAGGCGCGGCCATCAAAATCCGCGTCACGGTCCAGCAACGCTGCATAAAGCGCGTCGTCATCAGGCAAATCAAACAACATAGCCGCACCTTATGCGCAGGTTCGCAGGCTGTCCGCCTCAGATCGGGCAGCTATTCCAATAAGTGCCGATTTGGGAAAATTGGGCTGGTGGCAGCAGGGCGAGAACGCCCGCCCTGCTCCGGTTGTCATTGGGTCACAGACCTTTGGCGCGATAGCTGGCGGCAACCTTGTCAATCGACACCAGATAGGCTGCGGTGCGCAGATCATCGACATCATCGCGGCTGTGCCAGACCTCTGCCATGGAATCGTAGGCCGTCGACATCGTGTCATCGAGGCCGGAGCGGACCAATTCCAATTCACCCGCGCCGCGCAGGTATTGTTCCTTGAAATTGGGGCTCAGTTGCCAGCCGATGCCGCTGTCCGCAGACAGCCGCTCCAGCTCGTCCACCACCAGCTGGTGACGCGATTCCTCTTGGCGGCGCTGCATCCGGCCAAAGCGGATATGGCTGAGGTTCTTGACCCACTCGAAATAGGACACCGTCACACCGCCTGCGTTTGCGTACATGTCAGGGATGATCACCGTGCCCTTTTTGCGCAGGATCTCATCCGCACCCGCCGTTACCGGACCGTTGGCCGCCTCAATGATCAGCGGCGCTTGCACACGCTCGGCATTGCTGAGGTTGATAACGCCTTCCAGGGCGGCGGGGATCAGGATGTCACATTCCCCCTCAAGCAGCTTGGCACCATCGGCCTCGCAATTTGCGCTTGGATAGCCGGTGATGGTGCCATGCTTGGCGATCCACTGATAAACGGCATCGACGTCGAGACCATCATCGTCATGCAACGCGCCGTCGCGTTCGATGATGCCGACAACCTTGCAGCCATCCTCTTGCGACAGGAATTTCGCCGCGTGATAGCCCACGTTGCCCAGACCCTGAACAATGACCTTTTTGCCGTCCAGCTTGCCCTCAAGGCCGGCTTTCTTCTTGCCCTGTTCGTCGCGGAAGAAGGCGCGCAGCGCATATTGGACACCGCGGCCCGTGGCCTCGGTCCGGCCTTGAATGCCGCCCGCGTTGGTCGGCTTGCCCGTCACACAGGCAACGCCATTGATGTCGGTGGTGTTCATGCGTTTGTATTGGTCAGCAATCCACGCCATCTCACGCTCGCCCGTGCCCATATCGGGTGCGGGTACGTTTTGCGCGGGGTTGATCATGTCTCGTTTGATCAGCTCATAGGCAAAGCGGCGGGTGATCAGTTCCAGTTCATGATCGTCATATTCGCGAGGATCAATGCACAAACCGCCCTTTGACCCGCCAAAGGGTGCCTCAACCAAAGCGCATTTATAGGTCATCAGCGCCGCAAGCGCCTCTACCTCGTTCTGGTTCACGGCCATGGAATAGCGAATGCCACCCTTTACCGGTTCCATATGTTCCGAATGCACCGAACGGTAACCTGTGAAGGTCTGGATCTTGCCGCGCAGGCGGACCCCGAAACGCACGGTGTAGGTTGCGTTACACACCCTGATTTTCTCTTCCAGGCCCGGCGGCAGGTCCATCAGTGCAACAGCACGATTGAACATCATATCAACGCTGTCGCGAAAGCTCGGCTCGTTGGAGGGGTTCATTGGGGGCTCCTGTATTATTCCAGTGATGCAACCTATGCAGGACGACTCAGTTGGTGTTACCCTGCGTCACCACCCTAACCGCCAGAATTGCAAGGTGCGACAATATTCATAGTTAATGCTCAATTTGTAAGCACAAGCGGTGATTCGCCGGAAACCGGCCCTTTTGTTCCTAGGCTGGAAACAGATCAAAGCAAGCATCTGCATTGACGCTAAAATGTCCGTCAAATGGGCCCGCATTGACACGCAATGGCCCTATTTAAGACACGTTTCAGGATCACAACCTTCTTAAGGCTAAGTGCGTAATCCGCGCTGCGGGCTGGAAACAGCCTATCCATGAAAAGGTGACGATATGAAACCAGATATGAACCTACAAATGATCGATGCGATCATGCGGCAACCGCGGAAATTTGCCCGCGAAGAGGACGGTACAATTACCATCTTCGCGATGTTCATGGTCTTGATGATGGTGATGATCGGCGGCATTGGCGCAGACATGATGCGCCACGAAATGGAGCGCACGCGCATTCAAGCTGTCTCTGACCGGGCCGTGCTGGCCGCGGCCGACCTTGACCAGACCCTGGATCCCGAAGCCGTTGTGCGCGACTATTTCGATAAATCGGGCATGGCCGGTTATGTGTCAAACGTCGACGTCGACGAGGGGCTGAACTACCGCACAGTGACTGTTGATGCCGAGATGACCATGAACACACAGTTTATGGACACCATGGGTGTCGAAGAGCTGAACGTGCCCGCCCGTTCAAGAGCGCAGGAAAAAATCAACAAAGTCGAAATCTCTCTGGTGCTCGATATCTCCGGTTCGATGAAAAACAACAACAAGATGGAAAACCTGCAAGATGCGGCCTCTGATTTCATCGACACTGTCTTGACGCCGGGCAACCGCGATTTGATCTCGATCTCAATGATCCCCTATTCCGAACATGTGAATGTGGGCCAAAAGATCATGGACCAATTGAATGTCAATCAGGTTCACAACTTCTCGCATTGCCTCGAAATGCCTGACACAGAGTACAGCCATGCGTCCTTGAACCGTGGGCGGACCTACGACCAGATGCAGCATTTCCAGTGGAACTATTATTCCAACGAGTCCGGCAGCACGCGTAACACACGTTACGACACGGTCTGCCCGCGCAACTGGTACGAAGAGATTGTGCCGTTCAGCCAGGATGCGAACGATCTGAAGAACCGGATTGATCGGTTCAAGCCGCGTGCAGGTACGTCCATTTTCCTGGGTATGAAATGGGCCGTTTCGATGTTGGATCGGTCATTCTATCGCCTGAACAAAAATTTGGCTGACCAAGGTCACGTGGATGCGGTCTTTGCCGACCGCCCGGCGACTTATGGTGACAAGGAAACTCTGAAAACCATCATTCTGATGACCGATGGCCAGAACGACGAAAGCTATCGGATCTCAGACCGCTACTACAACTCCGACAGTGAGTATGCGCACTGGAACCGCTATAACCTGCAGTACTACCTGTACAACTCCGTCAGCTCGTCGCGCCGTTCGCGTTACTACTGGCGCCGGTACACCGCATCGCTGGGTGACAGCCTGCTGGACAACATCTGCGACGCGGCCAAGGTGCACAGAATGGTTATTTGGTCCATTGGCTTTGAGGTCACCGATCACGGTGCATCCGTGATGCGTAACTGCGCCTCCTCGCCCAGCCACTTCTTCCGTGTGGAAGGTGTGGAAATCAGCGAAGCCTTCTCGGCGATTGCCCGCCAGATCAACCAGTTGAGGCTGACTCAATGAAGACGGTTCTTAAAAAACAGTTGCGGCGTTTTCGCCGTGACGAGGACGGCTCGGCGCTGGTCATCGAATTCTGCATCTTCGTGCCTATCTTGTTTGGTGCATTCCTGATGTCGGTCGAAATGGGCCTTTATTCCATGCGACAGATGTATCTGGATCGCGGGCTTGATATTGCCGTGCGCTATATCCGGTTGAACACCAATGTTGCCATGACCCATGACCAGATCAAAACCATGATTTGTGACAATGCCGGGTTCCTTGAGGATTGTGATTCCTCCCTGCGCCTTGAAATGACGCCGGTCGATCCGCGCAACTTTGCAACCTTTGATCAGCAAGCGGACTGCGTGGACACCGCGGAGCCGGTCCAGCCGGTGCGCGGGTTCACATTGGGCCAACAACACGAGCTGATGATGCTGCGGGCCTGTGTGCGCTTTGATCCGGTCTATCCGACCAGCGGACTTGGCTATGCGTTTGAAAAGGACGGTTCTGGCAAGGCCAGGATGCTCTCATCCTCCACATTTGTTCAGGAGCCGGGTTAATGCTTTACCAGCGTTTCAAAGTCACTCTGAAATACATCGCACGCGCGGACTTCATGCGCCGCGAGGACGGTGTGATCGCCCTTGAGGCCATGATCATTCTGCCCGCCATGTTCTGGGCATTCCTGACGATGTTTTCGATCTTCCATTCGTTTCGCACCCACGGTCTGACGCAGCGGGCTGCCTATTCCCTGGGCGATGCCATTTCTCGCGAGACGGTTCCGATTGATGGGGAATACCTGACCGGTTTGCACCAGCTGTTTGAATACCTCAGCAACAGCCAGGGCGATTCAACGATCCGCGTGACGTCGATCTTGTATGATCAGTCCGAGGATCGCTATTATCGGGATTGGTCGCAAACCCGTGGTGGCGGTGCTCTGCCGCTCAGCAATTCGGATGTCGAGAACTGGCACAATGTTTTGCCGGTGATGCCTGACCGCGAACGCGTTATTGTGGTTGAGACATTCACGACTTACGAAGCCCCTTTCAAAACTGGGCTGGAAGAGCGTGAGATCCGCAACTTTGTGTTCACACGGCCCCGTTATGCACCGCGCGTGTGCTGGGAAACCTGCCCGGACGGCACCTAAATCTCAGGCATATCCGCATCGCGGGTGGCCATCATTGCCGAGATAATCTCGGACATGAATTTGGTCTGGCTGCCGGGGGTCATCCCGCCGATGCCGATCCGGCGGCCAAATCGCCACCACAGCCCCGGTCGCCAGTTGCGCGTGCTGCCGCTGCCGACCTTCAGCAAAAAACCGTTTGATGGTTTGAACGCGAAGAATCCGCGGTCCATTCCGACGATATCCGCCACCTCTGCAATCACGGTGCCATCCGCATCGCGCAGCACCAATGGCGTCAGCTCAACCGCGCTGGCCGTGGCCCGCCACATCGCCTGCGCCATCCAAAGCGACGCGGCACCGATGCCGATGAGGAACAGCTGCCATTCCCAGCCCGGAGAGCGCAGCATCGCGATATAAATCAGCAATACGCCCAATATCCCAAGCGAGACAACGCCCAAAAACCGCCGTCCTGAAGACGCCTGCACAGTGGCAAGCACTTCGTCATTGTCTTTGAACTTCATCGGCTACTCCAATTCATACCGCCTGTGCCTATCGCGCCGGTCCAAAGAGAGCAAGTCAAGCGCGACACGGTCAGGGACACCTGACCCTTCTGTATCTCTGCTTTGCTATATTGCCCCCGTCAGCCGCCTTGGCCAAGGTCGCTGACGGGGCGGTGTATGGCGTCTGAGCCTTGTGGCAATGACCACGTTTGCTAGCGAGCCA
>Ga0189291_100156_pt1 | contig 60691 bp, 58 predicted proteins | sample UW1redminimetaG_FD_130331 | JGI IMG/M metagenome (GOLD analysis project Ga0189291, IMG submission 130331) | Marine microbial communities from the Costa Rica Dome - UW179B-red mini metaG | ecosystem: Environmental > Aquatic > Marine > Oceanic > Photic zone | place: Costa Rica: the Eastern Pacific...
AAAACAGTAATCGGCAGAAAACCCTTAGAAAACGCTAGTGTTATGTTAACCGTTGGTGGTAACTTTGATGATCCTAAGATTGCATTAACTGACAAAGAAGGTCGTTTTGGGTTTGCCAATCTTACTGGTACCGGTGATGAATTAGTTACCGTTAAAGCTGAGCACCCCGATAAAGGCAGCAGAGTGTATGTAGCATTGAATGAGCAATTTGAAGAGTTCAAAACCGACAAGGAAAAAGTGTTTCAAGGTAAATTTAACCAAGTAACTGATATTCAGGAGTCTCAACAGGTTTCTGCTTCTACTTCTGTTTCTGAAATCCAAAATCGCTCCGAACAAACTCAGTCCAGTTTTCAGCAATACACAAATATTCAAATGACCGGAGAGCTTGATGAAATTTCCGTTACCGCAGAGCGTGTTTCTGAAAACTATCTTGATCAGGTCTTTGGGGATCTACAAGGTACTGGCTCTTCTTTTGACTTGGACAAACAAGAGTATTTGCAAAACATTCCCATTGAATTTGTTGTAGCACAACTACCCGGAGTTACCGTTAACAAAGCTACAAATAGCATTGCAGTAGAAACAGGCTTTATGAGTTTCCAATCAGGTGGGCTTCCCGCGTTAGTGTTCTTAGATGGTCAGCAAATAGATAACCAATATTTATTTTCACTGAATAGCGCTGATATCAAAACAATAACTGTAGCCCGAAGTGCTGTTGACCTTGCCCTACTAGGAGCTGATGGTGCCGGCGGAGCAATAGTACTGACAAGTCAAAAGAACAGAATCTTGTCTGATAAAAAGAAAGGTCTGATCACTGATTATATTCGAACTTTCCAGGAACCCGTTTCATTTTATGCCCCAAGATATGGTGTAAATATTCCGGAGGATATTGAACAGGAAGACCAAAGAATTACTCTTCACTGGAACCCGCTGTCAACCATTAACAACGGAGTCGGAGAAGCACGTTTCTGGACTAATGATGTAGCATCTACTTATAGAGTTGTAATACAAGGTTTATCTGATGACGGAATTCCATTCTATTCAACAAGTACTTTTAATGTAAATCGCTAACTTGATCTAACATATATATGCTATTTAGTATTTAAGCTGATTTATACATATTCAGGCTAAAGAAAACTAATATCTTGGATTTATGTATTGCAAAAAGCTACTCTCTTCTTTTTCTAAACTAGTAAGTACATTTTTATTCTTTATTTTTTTGTTTCCTCAAGCTTATGCTCAAGATTATTCCAAACCTGTTGAATACATAAAGAATTTCACCAACAAACAGGAAAAGCTTCCAAAAGAGAATATCTTTATTCACACAGACAGAGATCTTTATTATGAAGGAGACCGAGTTTGGTTCTCTGCTTATGTTGTGACCGGCGGTTATAATTTCCTTTCAGAACTGAGTAAAATCCTACATTTAGAACTTGTAGAACCTTCCGGAAAGCTCATCAAGAAATTCAGTATTAAACTGGAAAATGGACGAGGAGATGGAAATATATACTTAAACGACATCCCCTCTGGGGCCGGGACTTATCAATTGAAAGCATACACTTTATGGGGTTTGAATTTTGGTGTACACAATAAATTCATTAAGAATATAAATATAGTATCAGGAAAAAAGGCTTCATCAGGAAATAACTTAGAACAAATCACTGATGTTCAGTTTTTCCCAGAAGGGGGACCTTTATTAGTAGACATCCCCACCCGAATTGGGATCAAAGCTATTGATGAAAATGGGCTCGGAAAATTTGTTTCTGGATCCATCTACAATGAAGACGGGGCTAAAATAACAAACTTTAAAACAGAGCATCTTGGGATGGGGGTAACTGAATTTACTCCCGCTTCTGGAACCAGCTACTACGCTATGGTTGATGGAAATCGTTATGATTTACCTCAAATTGAGAATGGAGTATCGATTTCCGTAGATCAAACAGAAGAATTATTCAATCTTGAAATAACGAGATCTAATAGCGTAGAAAAAGACTTCTTACTCTTTACTCATATTCGGGGAAAAGTATACAATGCATCTCCACTTCAAATCAAAGATCTATCAACAAAACTAAGTATCTCAAAAGAAGACCTGGCAACAGGAGTTGTACACTTCACACTCTTGAATAGCAAGGCTCAACCAGTATCAGAGAGAGTAGCATTTAACAAGAATAGCGTTGATCAACTTGATGTAAGCCTTTCTATGGATAAGGACAATCTTAAGTTAAGGACGCGTGCTGAGATGGAAATTCAAGTTAAAAATGGGCAAAGCAAACCCAAACTGGCTACCGCTAGCGTCTCTATATTCGATGAAAGTATAAATAACTACAATTCTGATGACAGTTCTATTGAAAGTACTTTCTATTTAGAATCTGAGCTTAAAGGTTATATTGAAAAACCAGGTTATTATTTTTCAGATGCTCCGGAAACAGAAAAACACTTAGACCTTTTACTAATGACACAGGGGTGGAAAGCTTTTAATTCTAGTTTGCCCTCACAAACTGAACAATTAGTATTTGATTATTTACCACAGGAAGGATTTAGTATCTCAGGAGAAATTTTAACACCATGGACTTCTAAACCTATTGAAGGTGCTGTTGTTGCATTAAGTGTTGGTGATGGGTACGAGAATATGCAGATCCTTACTACTGATAAAGCAGGACGTTTTTCATCCCTGCCAATAGTTTTTGAAGGAGAACAATTGATCTCTATTAGAGCTAATAAAGAAAATGGAAAGGATAATCTTAAAATAAAAATTGACGATATAAAGAAAGATATGCCTAACCCAAAGAGTTTTACTGAAGAACAAAAAGCAATCTCTTTTGGTACGAAAAGGACTTCTTCTATCAATAACCAAACCAAAGAGCGAATAAGTACTGCCCAAAATTATACAGAAGAATTTCTAGATGTAATGATGAAACTTGAAATGGAAGAAATAACAGTTACTGCAAAAAGAGAAGCCGAAGACCTTCTCATGAAACAATATACTGATCAAGCTTTTAGTAGTATTAAAACTGTCGATTTCAATAAAATGGAATCCTACAGAGGGTTACACCTTACTACTGTTCTTCAGCAATTCTATGGATATGATATAGATCCTATAAATAATACACTCACTAGAAGAATAAATACCCCTGAAACGCCTATTACAATTTTACTTGACGGAATTTATGTTGACTACTCCACATTAGCTCAGTACAAAACTGATGAAATTCAGAGTATGAGCTATATTCGTACTCCTCTTCCAAATCTAGATTTTAACCAGTTTTCCTCCTCTGGTGGAGCATTAATTGTAAAAACAAGGTCTGGTATAGGTTTTAGAAGAGGCTTTGAGTCTAAGTTTCTAGAAGGTGTACAAGCTCAAACAATTTTTTACTCTCCGAAGTATGGTGTAAATATAGATCCCAATTCCGAGAAATCTGATCAAAGAATTACTTTGCATTGGGACCCAAAAATAGATATTAATGAAAGTAAAAATACCACCCCATTTTGGACCAATGACGTCCCTTCTACTTATAGAATTGTCGTACAAGGGTTAACGGATGATGGGATTCCATTTACAGCAACTGAGACTTTTGAAGTAACGGAATAATAAACATGGATCTCAAGCATATAAAAACCCGTCCAAACAAGTTTGAACGGGTTTCAATGTCTTAAATAATTAACGATCCGGATCAGTTTTCGCTTTCTTCCCCTGAATCATCAGAAGAACCGGCATCATTCCCTTGAATTGGAACTGCGGATTGCGTTTGAGAAGGAGCGTTTAAATCCTGAATAGGAGCACCACCTTCTTGTAGAATACTTCTTGTTGGTGCAGTACCTGATCTGTCTATAGCAAAATTTGCTAATACACAAAGAACCAGAAAAGCTCCTCCAAAAATACCTGTGGCTTTAGATAAAAGGTCAGCTGTTCTGCGTGCACCCAATCCTGAGTTTCCGCCTAAAGCACCTCCACCACCGCCTCCGCCACTAATCCCGGATAGCCCGGAACCTTGACCGTTTTGAAGTAAAACAACTAAAATCAAAAGTGCGCAGATGATCGTGATCACTGCAACTAAAATGTTATAAAGCATAATAAATCTTATATTTTTTCAGAGCATTAAAGATATTCATTTTTCTATATTATCCCAACTGTGTAACTATCATTTGATAAGGTTATTATCAAACCATGGAAGAATTACTTAATAACGTAGCAGATTTTTTTCAAAGTTCCCCCAAAGTAACCGCTCAGACCTTAAAAACGATCGGTGTTATACTTGTTTTATGGATAATTCGGTTTTTAACTCTTCGTGTTGTAAATAAAAATTCAGAAAGTAAACGCACCGTTTATAAATGGAGGAAAAACCTAACATACATCTCTGCTTTTTTAGGGATCGTTCTAATTACTCAAATCTGGTTTAGTGCTTTAGGCGACCTCTCAACCTATTTGGGATTGCTTTCCGCCGGCTTGGCGATAGCGTTGAAAGATCCGGTTACAGATATTGCAGCCTGGATTTTTATCATCTCGAGAAAACCTTTTGACGTTGGCGACCGAATACAAATTGGAAATGCTAAAGGAGATGTGATCGATATTCGTCCTTTTAAATTTACCATACTCGAGATAGGAAATTGGGTAGATGCTGACCAAAGTACAGGACGCGTTATTCATATTCCGAACCATACCGTGTTCTCGGAACAACTAGCAAACTACACCAGCGACTTTGAATTTATTTGGAATGAGATTGGAATTATGGTCACTTTTGAGAGCGACTGGAAAAGTGCCAAAAAAATTCTTAGCAATATCGCTCATGAAGAATCGAAAGATTTCATTGAACGAGCTAAAGATCAGGTGAAAAAAGCAGCTAAATCTTATTTGATCGAATACCGCTATCTAACACCTATAGTATATACTAACGTTAAAGATAGCGGAGTGATGCTTTCTATTCGATATTTAACGGACCCGCGCAGACGAAGAGGAAGTGCTGAAGCAATTTGGGAACGAGCTCTAGATGAATTTGCAAAATCTGATGCTATAGATCTTGCTTACCCAACAATGAGAATTTTTAACAATACGAAAGAAGGTAAACCCAAAACCGGTGGACCTGTAGAATAAATCAAAAAAACCGAATTGTAGAACCAGTACTTTGTGTGTGTTTATAATTTTTTGTGGCTTTTCTTTTTCTGGTTTTCAATTCAAATCATCAACAAATCCTATTCCTGCTATAGCTTAAAACTTAACGGTCAGGCTTAATTCAGAGACAAATAAGCCTTAACTTTGATACTCATTAAACATCAAGAGTAATGGCTCCTCCAAACGATAAAATAACCGAACAACTTATAGAGGAAGGCATCGATCCTTCTATTAGGGAACACACTCTCCCCGAAGATCTACTGGCGATTTCTGTGGCGTCCGTTCTATTATCATTTGGAATTGCTCTGTTTTCGGAATTGAATTTTTTGATAGGAGGAACAGCCGGAGTTGCCTTTCTTACTCAATATGCTTCTGGATTTTCGTTTGGTGAAGTCTTTTTTGTGATAAACATTCCTTTTTATTTGCTTGCTTTCTGGAAACTTGGCTGGGTATTTACACTTAAAACATTCATTACAGTATTTCTGGTTTCTTTTTGTACTGAATATGTTCCGCTTGTTTTCGAATTTGGAGACATCAATCCTCTTTATGGAGCTGCCTTAGGTGGTTTTTTGATTGGAACCGGATTGCTAATGCTGTTCCGACACAAAGCCAGCTTGGGAGGTTTAAATATTGTTTCTATTTACCTGCAAAAATTTCATAATGTAAATGCCGGCCGATTTCAGATGTGTGTAGATATTCTGATTATAGTCGGGGCAATTTTTGTGGTAGATGTTATGGCGATTGTTTATTCTATAGTTGCTTCGGTTTTTTTGAATTTGATTCTAGCAGTCAATCACCGACCGGGGCGCTATCTTGCTTTAGATTAATTTAAAAGAAACCCTCATGAACAGAAAAGACTTTTTAATTCGCTCAGCAACTTTAGGCGCATCAACAATGCTCCCATTACATAAATTGGCTTCTCTGTTGCAAACGCCATTCACCACTCTTCGCAGAAATGTAGGAACCTTTGAAGGACGAGGAGGAACCATTGGTTGGTTAGCTACAAAAAACTCCTTAGTTGCAGTAGATTCTCAGTTTCCACAATCGGCAACAACCTGCCTTAACGGATTAAAAGAGAAAACGGATCATGTGATGGACTACCTGATCAACACCCATCATCACGGTGACCATACAGCAGGAAATCCTGTATTTAAAGATTTCACCAAGCATATTGTCGCTCATAAAAATGTCCCCGATCTTCAGCTAAAGTCTGCTGAAGCCAGAGGGCAGGAAGCAATAGACGCTCAGGTTTATGCTGATCTTACTTACTCTGACAAGTGGACCGAAAACGTTGGTGATGAAACGGTTCACATGATGCATTTCGGACCTGCCCATACCGGAGGCGATTCCGTTGTATATTTCGAAAAAGCGAATGTTGCACACATGGGCGATCTTATGTTCAATCGAGCTTATCCTTTTATTGACACCAATGGGGGCGCCAATATCAAAAATTGGGTTCAAGTACTTAGAAAGACTGTTGATGAACTTGAAAACGATACTATCTATATTTACGGACATGGAAATTCTGAGTACGGAATAACCGGAAACAAAGACGATCTGATCCTAAAAAGTAATTTCTTAGAAGCTTTGCTGGACTTTACTCAAAAGGGAATACAAGCAGGGAAATCAAAAGAAGAAATTGCTAAAACTGAAGTAATTCCTGGCTTTGAAGTATTTAAAGCACCAGGTTGGTCTCTTCCTTTAAGCAGAAATATTGATGCTGCATACGAAGAGCTTACTTCTTCAAATGATCGCTGATGATTATGTCAGATTCCTCAACCGCGTCTATTAATGCGAATAGTTCTCAAGATTCAACAGAAAGCAACAATAGATGCTTGTATTGCGGGCATATTGCTGAGTTAGTTTGGGTACACGGGCATGGGCAATGTGCGAACTGTGGAATAAATACGGAAGAATGTTGCCGTGGCGAGAGTTGTGAGTCTTTCAGAGGGTGAAAATTTTTTGCAAAGCAATTTTTGTTGCAATTATCCATCATTGAATTAAAATTTTAAGTCTAATGATGGATTTTTAAGCTTTTATAAATTTAGCAAATCCCGATTGATATTTTAAGTTTTGAATAAATAAATTGACTCACTTAAAACAATCATTAACCAGAAGTCTCAGGACTTAAGCTGTTTTAATCGATCAATAATCAAATTGCCATTGCACATCAATTCCGCGACGGTTCGAGTCTTCACCCTCAGTGATTATCAAATCCCAGGTTTTTGAAAGGGCGTATTCCAGAATAAAAAGGGTCTTGGGATCAGAGCTCGTTATCTCATTGATAATCGCAAAAAATGTACGGTCATTGAGGTACCAACCTGTTTTAATAGAAGTCCCTGTTTCATTTCCTACGCGGGTGTTATCAATCTGAACCACGTCTACACCGAGTTCTCTGGTCGCCAGCGCTTCAACTTCATCAATTAGCACTCCTGCCAGTAGATCGGTTGGAGAGGCGCCACTTCCTTGAGTAAAAGCATTTTGCCAAGATTCTAACGCATAACACGGTCGGTTAAATAATGTGTAGCAGATAATATCCTGTTTTTCCATTGTTGGTGTACTTTCAAAAGTAAAATCAGGATCCTCTGCCGTGCCTTTTATCACATAGTATACAGTTACTTCTTGTTCTCCTTTTCTTGATGTAGGCACGTATGCACTCCGAATGTTCAAGTCTGGATTATCTGCAGTACCACTAAAAATCAACTCTGCTTCTTCAAGTTCAAATCTTTTTCCAAGTGGTCGGATATACCCTCCGTCTCCACTTAAACTACCAAACAGGAACAACTCTCCTCTGGTCTCTTTTTGGGCATCCAGTTCACCACTGATCTCGATCTCCATATCAAGATACCGGCGGTTTCTAACAAAAAAGTTTCGCTCTATTTCAAATTCCATCTCTATCGAAAGTGAATCGTATAAACTGAATGTTTTTGCTTCTTCTCCTTCTAATCGGACTTCTTCAACTGCTTTATCCCCAAAATTATCCAGCACTATAAACCCATTTTTAACGGCAAAGCGTCCTGTTGCTTTCGGAGTTAATGCAGGTCCACTTAGCGTAGAGTTGATATCAACAACCATGTTATATTCATCCGTGTTCGCTAGCTTAAATTGATTAGCATTTGCTTTGATATCCAATGTCGTTGGTGTTAAACCATCTAAGTTTATATCTCCGTTTGCCTTGAATTCTCCTTTCCCACTCTTTGCAACCAACTCTTTAACAACAATCTTGCCTTTACTGAACTCCATTCTTGATTTGATTCCATCCAATTTAATTCCGGCAATTGGAACCTCCAGAGATGAATTAGTAAGATCAAAGTACCCTTCTGAACTCAAACTATTATCAGTTCCTTCAAGAGTAAGCATTCCGTTTAGTGTTCCTTTGAGATTTTTAGTAAAGTCTTTATCGAGAAAATCATTAAAAACGGAAAGGTTAAAATCTTTAGTAGTAATGGTTGCAGATACCGGCTGATTTTCATCAATCATATTTACTTCAAAAGTTTTGAAGTTATATGAGAAAGGCAGATCAATTTCAATGTCAGCGGCTTTTTGTTTTGCAGCCAATACTTCAGCATTGATAAAAATGTTATTTTTATCATGATTATACCCAAAACTTGCATAAGCAGAGTCTAATGTCACATCAGAGAAAACAGGATTCTCCACATTTAACGCTCCTTCAAAATTGGGTGCCCCTGCTGTTCCTGATAAAGAGCCTTCAAAGCTTATGATTCCTTTAGTTCCGGTAATCTCAAATTTTTCAAGTATCGACTTAAATCTATCCAGTGAAGTTGGCTTAATGATTAATGATCCACTTACTTTTTGATTGTAAAATTCATCTGAAAATTCTTCAGGATCGCCAAGATCAAAAGGAATATCGATATTCCCTGAAATTACTTTTTCACTTTCCCAGATCACTGCCAGTTCAGATTTGATTCTCTTATCATCAGCGTTAAAGTTCAAACTTAGCACATCTGCTTTAATCCCATCATAATTAAGATTTTGTAACTCTAAATTTCCACTCCCTCTCAGGGAATCTTGTGTGTTGTTAATATTCATTTCCCCAAAAAGTACTCCATCAACAATTCTTTCATCAAGAATAATTTCCTGAAGCACTCCAAAGTCAAAACTTTCTCCTACTAACCAAATTCGTTGGTTCAGGGAATCCGCATATGGAATTGAAAGAGATAAAAATGCTCCATCCGGCGATGTGAGGATTAAAGAATCCGTTCTTATTACCTGATTTCGCACTGATATATTGAATGATTCCTGAATGCTTAAGCTTTTATCTTTCGTGATCAGGTCTAATTTATCCATCATCAGGTTTATATTCATCGAATCCAGTTCTACTTGATATTGACCTCCGTTAAGAATCTGGCCTTCATCTGTGTCTTGTAACTCCAGTGAGTAATCACCATTAAGTGAGTCTCCTGTAATTGATAGATCTGAGGATATTTTGATATCCTGAAAAGAAGTTCCTGTAATTTGCGGTTCTATAATATCAAGTTCAAAAGTACCCTCATCCTTTGAGTTTTTTACTGTTACTTCTCCATTACCATCAATCTTTGTTGCTAAAAACAACTCATCTATGACGATATTTTTTAAGTTAAATTCAGCTATGCACTGTAAATATCCGTCAGCATTTTCTTTTATGTCTGCTGATAATGATCCTTTAATCTGCAAAATTTCCAGATCGATCAGAGTTGCCAGTGGTTGGGTATTTTTAAGCTCAAGATCAAGAGATAATACATTATCCGGATCTTCTTTATCATTGATATTTCTACGACCTTTAAAACTTGCATTAGCTATATCACTACGAAATTCAGAATCATTTACATATAAAATACCTTCTCTAATTTCATATTTTGAATTTAAAAGATCTATATCTGCCCCATTTACTACACTGGTGTCAATATGAGCCGACCCAGAAAGTGACAGGTTCTCGAGATTAGAACCGGATCCAGAGCCTGTTATTTCCATGTCTACAGAAGTTTGAAAATCTTGAACAATCGCCAATTCATTTGCATTAAAGTCTTTAGTTGAAATATTGTACTTAAATGAAGGATTATCAGATAAAAAAGATGAGGCTGATGCCGAAAACTCAACTCTTGAACTTGTTAATTCTGTAAGACCTTGTACACTTACCGAATCTTTGTTGATATCTCCGGTTATAGATAAATAGCTGATTGATTGATCATCAATTTCAATTTCTTCGAGCAACTTAGTATTCATTTTCTTTTCCCAATCTCTGATTTGATCAAGATTAGTACTCCTCATCCTTGAATTTGAAATGCCAAATATCCATTTATCTTCAGAAAGCTCAAACCCTTTACCTTCAGCAAAACCGTTCAGAGAAATATCTGTTTTAATTTCTGACTCAGCCCAATATGCTGCGTTAAAATTTTTGAGAGTAAAACCCATGTTCCAATCTGTTTCATCAGAAAATACATTCTCTAGATCTGTGTTTATTGTAAGCCGTTCTTCTCCACTTGTAGTGACATCAAAATTAGACAAAGACTTTCCATCTTTAAGAAAACCACTTCCAAAAAATCTCCGGAAATTATATTCCTGATAACGAATACCTTCAATTGTAAATCCCCAGGTTATCTCTGTTTTTTCATAAGCGCTGGTTAACTCTCCGTCCATGGTAGCCTGAAACAATCCAGTTTGTACATCAATAGAGTCGTTTGTTAACCCCGCAATATTTAATCCCTCTCCTTTAATGCCAAATTGAGTTAATTTTGGTTCCTCCCTAAAACTTACTTTGGCAACCGCTTCAATGTTTTTAAAATATTTTCCATCTGCAGATAATTCTATTTCCAAAGAGTCTAAAGATCCTTTTACTTGCACGCTCATGGTCACTATTTCAGAAGGGATCTCCTGATTTACATAAGGCTGAACATCCTGAACTGACAATGGTTTTAGATTCAGCTTAGAATTTATGGTCGTGTCTTTGAGATCAACAAAAGCATTAGCCTGTAACAATGATCTGCCTGAGTTAACAACAAGATCTTGTAATGTAATCGCTTTATTATTGTACTCAGCAGATGCAGTTACTCCAATTGCTTCGGGAAGCCTTCCCTCCTTTAAGTAGAAATTTAGCTTCGAAACAGATGCTTCGATTTCTTCCTTCATAGCAAACCCCGCAGACATTGAAAGATTCTGTATTTTAAGCGACGAATCAGGCAATGAAGAAGGTGAATACACAGATATATCTGTGTCTTGAATATTTATGTTTTCTATCTCAAACATAAAACTAAATTCCGAACCTGTGGTATCTGGCTTAACTATTTCCTGAATATTGAATGTAGCTACGGAATCCACACTTTCATTTGATTCAATGACATTTATTTTAGAGTTAGAAACCTTGACTAGGTCAACATTAAACACTCCTGAAAAATAACTTAGCACATCATAACTCGCATAAACAGTATCGATATATGCTAAAGTATCTTCATCCCCTACATGAAGCCCTGTAAGTTGAATTTCGCTCCAAAGGTCGCCGCTTAACGTTGAAATTTTCAAATTCTTGGTGAGGCTTTCGTTTGCAATACTTTCTATTTTAGATTTTGCAAAATTGTGTACAAAATCTGTCTTTAATGAAAACCGTATTCCAATTAATATCAGCGTCAGACACAGCACTACCCCGGCAACTATTTTGAGTGTTTTTTTAATAATATTTGATGATTTATTTTCCATTAAAATGCCTGACCTATACTAAAATGCAAACTCCATCTATCCCAGGCAGAGCTCATACTTTTATCTCCCTGAAAAATATTCAGATCGGCATCAGTTGGATTTACTTTATATCCAATATCCACTCTTATTGGACCAATTGGGGATTTGTATCTTACACCTCCTCCTACTCCATACTGAATAGGCCGGGCTTGAGTGTTTTTTATTGAACTCCATACTTGTCCACCATCCAGGAAAGCAGCAAGACTCAATCCTTTTATAAATCGATTTATATTCTGACGGAGTTCTACATTAAAGCTGAATGTAGCTTTACCCCCCGTTGGCAGATATCCTGTAAATGACCCTGTGGTGTCGAAAACAGCTTCTTTCGGACCCAATTCCTGTCGCCCCCAACCTCTTACTTCACTTGATCCTCCATTATAAAAACGAATATCCGCCGGAAGCGAGTCTTGTTTAGCATAGTAAATAGAACCCATGTTTACTCTACTTGCAAGTACCAAATCTTTATTGAGTTTCTTAAAACCTTTTATATCAACTGATGCTTTTTGAAACGAAAATGTTGCTTCGTTAAACAACCCGGAAAGTTCAAGAAAAGGCTGAATAACAAATCCATTTCCACCTCTTGGCAAACCTCTGCTGGCAAACAAATTGAACTTGAAAGAAGAAATATTATAGTTCAAAATACTATCAGGGCTTACAACAGAATTACCATTTTCATCTTCCTGAACGTCAAACTCCTGGTTCAACGTAAAGTCATAAGAAAAGGTACCGGTTACAGATTCACTATAATTATATCCAAAACTATTTCTAATCCCTCCGGTATCAATAGAGTAAGCTCTTTCAATTCGGCGTTGTACAAAAGGAGCAATAGTAATACTACTTTTTGTATTGTAAACATATGGGAATAAATATTTAGCGCCTACTCTTAAATCAAAGGCTGAGACTTTTGCAGTTGTTGAAAACAATTCCCCTTTTCTACGAGCATTTCTATAGCTCCATGAAGCTTGTGTTCGAAACAATTTGTAGAAATTATCGAATCCTAAACTTTCGTTACCAAAGCGGTCGTAGTTTCCAATTCCAAAAGAGAGTTGTACTGATCGAAGCGTCCGTTCTTTAATTCTAAGTAACACATTTATGGTTGTGTCTTCAGGTTGCTCAGGTATTGAAACTAAAGCAAATCTGAATAAATGATGCCCAAATAATTCCCTTTGAGCCTCCCGCATTGCATCTTCATTAAAATATACCCCTTCCTTTATCCCTGTCTCTCTTTTGATATATTTTTCGTCAAGTGTAGTCTCTCCTTCAACTATTATCGAATCGAATCTGGCTCTTGGGCCCGGATAAGTCAACATAGCTACATTAGCTTTTTTAGCAGTTGTATCAACTTCGGCTTGAACCTCTGCATATGCGTATGGGTAGCCCAAGTCTTTTAGTATTTGGGAAACTCCAAATTCAACATCCGACTTCAACACCGGTTGATAAATTTTTCCTTTTCTAAACGGTAATCTTCTCAACTCATTTTTAAACTCATCACTCCCATAAATTACAGAACTGTCTTGCATCGAAGTTTGAGTAAGTATTTTAACAGAATCAATTCGAATTGGAGCTTTTTCAACAACCATAAAAATAAGCTCTTTCTTCCATTCTTTATTTTTTGAGTCTAACCGATATGTAACTTCAACTTCATTAAATCCTCTTCTCTGATAAAACCGCTCAATACGAATTGCATCTCTTCTGATCTCAGGTACAGATACGAAATATCCCTTTTCATTAAAAAAAGTAATCTTCTTCCAAAGCGATGGTGCTTCATTGGCAATGTAATTTTTCAGTACAATATCTTTATATTCATTATTACCTTCTATTTTTACATTCCAAATACGAGCCGGCTTTCCCTCTTCTTCCTGAGCAAATAATTGTCCTAATGGAACGCTCCACAAGAATAAAAATATTATGTAAATTCTGATATGTTGCTTGGCTAAATATTTCAATGCTTAGCAACTTAATAAATTATTATTCGAGCTGAACAGATTCCCATAACCAGACTTTTGAAACCAGTATCTTAATATTGTAATGAACAAATTTTTAATTTTTATTTTAGTTTTCATATCCCTTTTAAATTGCAAATCATCTGAAGAATTTACTGGCTTTTCTTATGATCCCCCTAATGTCACTGACACCCAAGATAGGGAAGTAAAACCGCAATACAGAAGAATTATTGGCGCTGGAAATCCCACTGTTTGGATTTCGAATAAATTTGAAGGCGCTCGTGTTAATGACTTCTATGCGATTAATGACTCTACGTTCGAGGTTTTCATCGAACCGGAAAATTTTCCCATAAATAACAGTCCTTGGTACGCTTTTTCAATTTGGAGCGATACAGCAAGATCTGTTTTTCTCAGGTTGAACTATAACAACGCCCGTCATAGATATGTTCCAAAAATCATAAACAATGACTCTTTACATACGATTGATCCAGATAAAACATTTTATGATTCGTTAACACAAACATTAGAATTTAAAGTCAGCCTTACTAAAGATCCTAAAACTATTGCCGCTCAAACTATCACAAACAATGAATCTTTTGAGCAGTGGCTTGAATTTGTTTCAGGGAATTCATTCACAACGGTAAAAACAATCGGGAAAAGCAAACTAGGAAATCCTATCAAAGAAGTTACCATAAGTGAAGTTCCAAACGATAAAGAAGCTGGTGTTCTGATTTTAATGAGCAGACAACACCCTCCTGAAGTATCCGGATTTTTAGCTTCTCAATTTTTTATTGAAGAGTTGGTATCAGATTCTAAGTTGGCAAAGGAATTTCGTTCAGAGTTTATTGTTCGGTCTTTTCCGCTCATTAATATTGATGGAGTTTTAAATGGTCATTGGAGGCATAACGCCGGCGGTGTGGATCTCAATCGGGATTGGGAAAATTTTAATCAGCCTGAAACACAAGCCGTCAGGGATGCTTTGTTACCGATTCTGAACAATTCGAGAAAGAAGGTTTATTACGGAATTGACTTCCATTCTACCAACGAAAATATCTTTTATCCAATCGAAGAAAGTGTAAAAACCTCTCCTGATAACATTACTCAGCGTTGGGTTTCCTTCATCAAAACAGATAACCCTGAAACTAATTTCACATCAGAAGAATTTGATACAAGTTCTCCCATTTCAAAGAATTGGATCTATAAAACCTTTGGTGCCGATGCGGTAACTTATGAAGTAGGTGACGAATTACCTCGTGAAACTATAGAAACAATTTCCAGGTCTGCTGCACAAAGCCTTATGAAATTGTTACTTGATGAAAAGAAAAACATCAAATAAAAAACTTCAAGAACTCATTCTTTTTTTTAAATTCAGATATGGAAGGCTCAAAAATACTTATAGCAGGATTGAATAACTGGAAGTTGCGCATCATTTTAAGTGCGATTCTTTGCATTATGGGTCTGGCGGGTTTAGTAAGTATGACTATTGGAGTTTTTATTGAACTAAGTATTTATGATAAATCCATTGTTGCCATTGCTATCTGGATGGTCGGAATTCCGGCTTACCTAATACTGAGCGGGCTCTCCAAAGTCACACCACAAAGCATCGCAGTTTTTATAAACGAAAGCAATAATCAGATTCCTGACGATCTTCAAATTCTGCTTAAACCTGAAAACGAATTGGATGAACACTCTAGAGCAAAACAATCTGAGCTTATTTCCTTATTCCGCCAAACTCCACTATATAAATTCCTGCCTGATAAACCTGTAAAACAAGCTTATTTTTTAATGCTTATTTCTATGATCGGAAGTTTCGGAATTTGGTTTATATCCTGATGTTTTTGTGCATCTCTTTCTTTCTTATACGTCTCTGGTGATAAAAACAAACTCTCTTCGTACCTTCCAATATGTCGCACGATCACAAACACCACCACCACCACCATCATAATTTTAACGATTCCTCTACAGTAAAACTGTGGATCTCAATTTTCCTGAATCTTGCTATTACTATAGCTGAATTTGTAGGCGGCATATTATCCAATTCGCTGGCTTTACTTTCTGATGCTGTTCATAACCTAAATGACACTCTTTCATTGGGAATTAGCTTAGCTGCCAGGAAAATTTCCAAAAAAGGCGCCAACGAGGATAAAACATTCGGGTATAAAAGAGCGGAGATTATCGGCGCTTTTATAAACCTCATTACTTTAGTCTTGGTTGCAGCATTTCTTATAAAAGAAGGGGTGGAGCGGTTTTTTGATCCACAGCCTATTGATGGCTTTACTATGTTTTGGGTTGCAATAGTTGGATTGCTGGGAAATTTTATCACGGCAGCTCTTCTTTTTAAAGATGCGAAAGATAGCCTGAACCTGAAAAGTGCTTACATTCATATTCTTTCAGACGGGCTTTCTTCAGTGGGAGTAATTATTGGAGGATGGCTGATTCTTAAATATGAATGGTATATTGTTGACACTATTTTGACAGTCGGAATCGGAGCCTATATCCTTTTACATTCTTATCATATGCTTCGCGAAACTATTGATATTCTGATGCAGGCAACTCCTGATGAAATTGACCTCCCGAAATTGCGATCAAAAATAGAAGCACTACCAAAGGTTTGTGGAGCACATCATATTCATGTTTGGCGATTAGATGAACACGAAATTATGATGGAAAGCCATATTGTAATTGAAGAAGAAGATATTGGTGAAATGGAATCTATAAAGACTATAATCAAAAAACTTCTCCGTGATGACTTTGGAATTCATCACTCTACTCTTGAATTTGAGTGTGAACCCTGCAACGCCCATCATCACGAACTGGAATCTCATCAGCATTAAACCCCTCATCTTAATCATGAAAACTGCCTATTTTATTCTTACGATTTTAATCTTTAGTACACTTATTTCCTGCAATTCCGGTCCTGAAGTTATCGATGACCTTTCAAAAAAATCATTTGAAGTCGTAAATCAGAATGGTGAAGAAATCACATTTCCGGATGACTATACTGGTAAATATGTGATCATGGGATTTATTTATACTAACTGTCCTGATATTTGTCCTTTAGTAACTCAAAACATGATCAAGGTTCAAAAAGAGCTCGGAAATCCCGATGACGTCCAATTTTTAGGAGTAACTTTTGATCCTAAGCGGGACACTCCTCAGGTTTTGAAAGAGTACAAAAACGTTTTTGATCTGGGTCGCAATTTTGATTTTTTAACCGCTGATAGCTCAACAGTAAGCGAACTGATGGATAGTGTAAGAGTTCGATCTCAGGTTTCATTTACTCAAATCAGAGATGATGGAAAAGAATTATACTTTATGAATCATTCTGATAAGATCATGGTACTCGATAAAAAAGGTCGAGTAATCTTTGAGTACGGGGGTAGCATGACTCCGGTAAACTATATTCTTGAAGACTTAGAGAAAGTACGAGGATAATTTGATATGAAAACTAAACTCATCCTTTCCTTGGTATTCATACTAATGCTTGCTTGTGGTGACTCCGAGAAAAAAGACACTCCGGAAAAAAGCATTGCCGAAAAAGAAGTTACAGATTGGGCTCGCCCCGGTGCGCAAGGTAAAATGAGCGGTGCATATTTTACGTATAGAAATCAACTCTCAGTTGCAGACACATTAATTAGCGTACAAAGTAATTCTGCGATGATGACACAGGTACATGAATCTTATACTACGGATGATGGCCTTGCCGGGATGAGAGAAATAAATCAGATTATTATAAGACCAAAAGAATCACTGGTATTGCAAAAAGGTGGAATTCATGTAATGTTAATGTCTCTAAAAGAGGCTTTGGCAAACGGCGATAGCATCACAGTAGAACTTAATTTTGCACAAGCCGGAGTGGTTGAGTTAAAAATGCCTGTCTTAAGTTCAAACTAAAAAAATAAAGCCCGAACGTTTCACCATTCAGGCTTTCTGGGTTGATTAAGAAAATGAGCCGGGTTAATTGCTCATTATTGAATACGAAAAAATTGTTTTATCGGATTGCCTTTCTAAAATTATCTCTGACAAGAGAAATAGCGTAATTTTGAAAGGAAGAGATTGCTAGCGAGATTAGTTTATAGTATCTCCCAATGAGCGTGAAGCTTTCAACTCACAACAAAAATGCTTTAAAAAAAGTGGGTAAATAAAAAAAGACATGTTAAACATGTCTTTTAGAAATTATAGAAATAAGTTTATCAACTAATGTGAAGCGAATACTTCTGTAGTTCCGTCCTTTTTAACTAAATACACATCGTAGTTATCAGCCGGACGTCCCGGAATTTCCATTCCCGGTGAACCAATTGGCATTCCAGGAACGGTTAAACCAATAACTCCATCAGGTTTTTCTTCGAGTAAACGATTAACGTCCTCAATAGGAACATGACCTTCCACAAAATAATCACCAACCATGGCTGTGTGGCATGATTCAAACCTGGCAGGAACCCCTTTTTCTCTTTTTACTTCCATCAGGTTTGGAATAGGCTTTTCGATAACTTCAAATTGGTCATCATTCATTAAAGCTGCCCATTTTGTACAGCACTGGCAACCTTCGTTCTTATACATTACAACTTCAATTTTATCTGAAGATGTTTGAATAACAGAGTTAGTTTCTTCCGTTTGAACTTCATTTTTAGGCCAGAATAATGCTGCTGCAAACCCAATTGTAAATAAAAGCCCAAATACTAAAATTTTTGTATTGTTCATAATAAATAGTGTTTCTTTATTCTTTAAGGTAAGAAATTTTATATAGAATTTTTTCTGTTCCATAAATTTTTACGTTCAACTTGAGCATTGTTACTTTATCCTTTTCTACTGCAATCATTTTGAAGTGCATCTTTTTTTTGATTCAATAAATCAACATCTTGAACGGTCATTATTCCACCTATCCCAAATATTATGAAAAAAATCGTTGTTGGAGTTTTTGTTTCATTGATACTCTCCTTTAATGCCTTTGGTCAAACATCACAATTCAAAGCGACTTTTATAAAAGCTCAGCAAGAAAATAGACAGGTAACAGTAACGCTATCAAATGGGAATACTTATGTAGGCTCCGTTGTTTCAGTAGATGAAGAATCTGCCGGAGTACAAACCAAAGATGGTGTTTTTAATTTCAGATATGAGCGGATTGAAAGTGTCAAAATCTACAATCCTGACGATAAATCTTCCGGCTGGCGTGATAATCCTGCAAAGAACAAGCTCTTTATATCTCAAAGTGGTAAAATGTTAGATTCAGGTTCGGGTTACTATCAAAACACCTATATCTTCCTCTCTAACTTTTCTTATGGGTTAACAAAAAATATAAGCATCGATGCAGGATTTAGTATGATTCCCGGGCTTGGAATTGATAACCAATTGTTTACTGTTGGAGCTAAAGTTGGAACTTCTTTTAACAATACATTATCTATATCCGGGAATATTAAGTACTACAAAGTTTTTGATGTAGATCAGGGTATTACTTCTGTTTTTGGGTCTGCAACCTATTCCAAAAAACAATTGGATCTGACAGGAGGTGCTGGAATTGGGTTTGCTGATAACAGCTCATCAGATCCTATATTCATTATTGGTGGCCAATATCGTGTAAGTGAGCGTTTTGCATTCCTTACTGAAAATATAATCCTACCTGCAGGTGATTCTGGCTCGGAGGCACTAATCTCGTTTGGTGGAAGAATCCTTAATTCAAAAAGCGCCTTCGATCTTGGCTTCTTTACAGTTGACGGTGATGCGTATGTCCCTTTTATAAGTTATACAGTGAAATTTTAAAACTATGGATTCAAAAATATTCTCTTACGAAAATAAAGAATTGGAAGTAACCTGGGATCTGAAGCGATGCATTCATGCAAAAGAATGCGTTCATGGATTGCCGGATGTATTTGATCCGGATAGAAAACCATGGATCGATCCTGACCAAGAATCTGATTCAGAAAAAATAGTCGATACGATTCACCGTTGCCCTACCGGAGCTCTTCAATATCACTTTAAGAATAAAGATAACCCGGAAACTCCTCCGTCATCAAACAAAATTATTATTGATGAAGACGGACCTCTTTACGTACATGGAAATATTGTTGTGCAGGATAAAGATGGAAATGAGATTTTAAGAGAAACCCGCTTAGCTTTTTGCAGATGTGGAAAGTCATCCAATAAACCATTATGTGATAATTCTCACCTGAAAACGGATTGGAAAGCAGGCTCTTCATATAATCCTGAACGACTAGAACTGGAACCTCAGGAAAATGAAGGTGGCGAGCTTTTAATAAAACTAATTGAAAATGCCCCTTTTGTTGTTGAAGGTAATTATGAAGTTGTTGGAAACGAACAATCAACCAAAACATGTAAGAAAATGAGTTTTTGCAGATGTGGAGCTTCGGAAAACAAACCTTTCTGTGATGGTACTCATCGCCAAATAGATTTTAAAACCGAATGACCAATCAAACAATTCTTATTCTTGCTTCTTTTTTAGCGGCGATCGCGGTTGGGGCAGGAGCTTTTGGAGCGCATGCTTTGGAGGAATCTCTCAGCCCAAAAAGACTGGAGACTTGGAATACCGCTGTGACTTATCATATGTGGCATGCATTGGCATTGATAGGATTAGCGTTGGTTTCCAAAGTTTTTGAGGTAGATCTTATCTGGTCAATGAGTTTGATTGTTGCAGGAATCTTTATCTTTTCAGGCAGTCTTTATCTGCTTTGTTTAACTGATACAGGTTGGCTGGGCGCCATAACACCCATCGGCGGTATTTGTTTTATAATTGGATGGATTATGGCAGGATGGAAATTTATAACTCAAATTTAATCTCATGAAAGCAATCTGGAATGGAAAAGTAATCGCAGAAAGTGATAACACTGTAGTTGTAGAAAACAATCACTATTTCCCTGCTGATTCTATCAATGAAGAATTTTTCACTGATAGTGATCACAAAACAACATGTCCATGGAAAGGATTGGCAAGCTATAAATCAATTCAGGTTGATGGAGAAACCAATGAAAATGCAGCTTGGTATTATCCTGAACCCAAAGAAGCTGCTAAAGAAATAAAGAATCACTTTGCCTTTTGGAAAGGTGTGAAAGTGACTGAATAAACCCTAGCAACAATCCTCAATTACAGTCATCGCCGGGCGTTTGCAGGCGATCTCTATCTCTTTAAATCTTTCCTAGTTTATTTTAAATCCGGATTCCCTGCATTCGCAGGGGAATGACCTTACTTTCTCATCAAATAATAAAAGCATTTACAGCAATTCGCTGGCTATATTCGCCAGATCAGACCGTTCTCCTTTTTCTAAGTTGATATGAGCATATAAATCACTTTTCTGCATACGATCTACTAAATAAGATAGTCCGTTGCTTTGTGTATCCAAATAAGGCGTATCGATCTGAAAGATATCTCCGGTAAATATGACTTTAGTATGTACTCCTGCTCTGGTAATGATCGTCTTCACTTCATGTGGAGTCAGGTTCTGAGCTTCATCAATGATGAAAACTACGTTCGATAAACTTCTGCCTCGAATATAAGCCAACGGAACAATCTTCAATTTATCCGTTTGGATCATTTCATCAATTTTCTTGTACTGTTTGCTACTTTCTTTGAACTGATGCTTTATAAAACTCAGGTTATCCCAAAGCGGTTGCATGTAGGGATTGATCTTAGCTTCCGCATCACCGGGTAAAAAACCAATATCTCTGTTGCTTAGCGGAACAATTGGTCGGGCTAAATAAATCTGCTTGTAATCACTTCGTTGCTCTAAAGCACTTGCTAAAGCAAGCAGCGTCTTTCCTGTTCCGGCTGCTCCGGTTATGGTTGTAAGAAGGATATTTGGATTCAGTAATGCATGCATCGCAAAAGTCTGTTCCGCATTCTTAGGTTGAATTCCATAAGCATTTACTTTCTCAACTTGTTCAATATATTTTGATTTGGCATTGTACCACCCAAGCGCTGATGAACCGTGGCTTTTCATTATATAATAATGGTTACTGGGCGGATTCACTTCCATAACATCTTTGGGTTTTATCCTCCCTTTCTCATAAAACTTGCTTATCAATGACGGATCTTCGAGTTCTAGATCGGTTTTACCTCTGTAAAGATGATCAATATCCTTGACCTGAACCGTTTCGTAATCTTCAGCATCCAAACTCAATGCCCTAGCTTTCAGCCTCAGATTGATATCTTTCGATACCAAAACCACTTTTACTCCTTCATTCTCATTTTTAAGTCGTAGAGCAGCATTTATTATATGATGATCATTTCTGGTAGCACCAAAAATTTTATTGGCATCAACATGCTTCCCGCCATTGGTTATTACTTTTAATTTTCCATGAGACCTTCCATTTAATGGAATCCAATCCTGAAGCATATTCTCATCAGAGATCCCGTCTAAATAACGGATGAATTCTCGGGCATGTAAGTTTATTACGGTATTTCCTTTTTTAAAGGTATCCAGTTCCTCCAGAACTGTTATAGGGATTGCAACGTCATTTTTTTCAAAATTCTTAACGGCTTCATAGTCATACAAAAGCACGGAAGTGTCGAGTACGAAGATCTTCTTCGCTTTCTTCTTAGGCATGGGCTAATCTTTTTGATTATAAGGTCGAAACCTTTTAGTAGATGATGTTAAAGAACGCTTATTGGAATAAAACTAAAGCGGAAACCATATGCAATGGATGTGGAAAACTCATTGGAAAATAATACAGAGTTAACAAATTTGATTCACTATTAATGTTTATAACTCAGGAATTAAGTTGATAAAGGGCAATACTTAGCGCTATTGCTGCATTAAGGCTTTCAACCGACCGATTGTTTTCTACTGATGGAATCATTACTCGTTTTCTATTTGGACCAAAAAATTTCTTCTCTATTCCATTGGCTTCATTTCCGACCATTAGAATTGTTTTTTCGGATAGCTCAATATTCTTTATCGGCTCTGCTCCGGCATTTCCATCCAACATCAAAACCTGCCAGCCTGCATTTTCCATAGCTTCCAGATCTTTACTCAGTTCTGAATTTTTATAAGCCAACATACCCGTTGCTCCGGCTGTACTTCTTACAACTTTTGGATTAAAAAGATCAACCGATCCCTTACCAACTAAAATAGCAGTTGCTCCAAACCAAGCAGAGGTACGTACTATAGTACCTAAATTTCCAGGATCCTGAATTCTATCTGTTGCAATGATCAATCCCTCTTTTTTTGATAGTTCTTGAATTGAGATTTCACTTGGGATTTCGCAGATAGCTAGGATGCCTTGGCTATTCTCGGTATCTGTTACTTCATTCATAATCTTCGAATCGAGTGTGTAAAAGCTGTCAGCTGTTAGCTGATAGCTTTTAGCTTTTTCCTCTTCCAAGAACACGTCCCCAACTTTTATCACACTATTCTCCAAAACCTGCTCAACAGCTCGCTCTCCTTCCACTATAAACAGACCTTCTTTTTCCCTGTACTTTTTTTGCCCAAGTTTACGAAGAAGTTTAATCTGGTTGTTTGATGCGTTGTTCAATGAGTTCTGAGTTCTGAGTTCTGAGTTCTGAGTTCTGAGTTCTGAGTTCTGAGTTCTGAGTTCTGAGTTCTGAAAATAAGGTACTTCAAAATTAGACGCTTCGCATGTAACTAATACTAATTATTTGGAGAATGATTTTCTATCTTTAACCGAATCAAAAAAACGATAAATAGAGATCATGGATTTTTTAAAGAAGCTGGGAATTGAAGGAGTTAATGCAGGTACAAGTACTGGCCGCGTTTATCTGGAAAGTAAAAACCAGATTACCAGTTACACTCCGGTTGATGGAAAAACGATTGCCAACGTTACTACAACTACCAAAGAACAATATGAAGAAGTAGTTACTGCGTCTCAGGAAGCATTTAAGGTGTGGAGAGAAATGCCTGCTCCTCAACGTGGAGAAATCGTTCGTCAGATTGGTGATAAACTTCGTGAGTTCAAAGAGCCTTTGGGAAAATTGGTTACTTATGAAATGGGTAAAATCTATCAGGAAGGACTTGGAGAAGTTCAGGAGATGATCGATATCTGTGATTTTGCTGTAGGATTAAGTCGTCAGCTGTACGGATTAACTATGCACAGTGAACGCCCAAATCACAGAATGTATGAGCAATGGCACCCGATGGGAACGGTAGGGATTATTTCTGCCTTCAATTTCCCGGTGGCAGTTTGGAGCTGGAATGCAATGATAGCTGCCGTTTGTGGTGATACCATGATCTGGAAAGGTTCTGAAAAAACACCTCTGTGTGGAATCGCTATTCAAAAGATTGTAGCTAAAGTATTGAAGGAAAATAATCTACCGGAAGGAATTTTCTGTTTAGTTACCGGAGATCGTGAAGTTGGTGAATGGATGACAGAAGACGACCGTATTCCATTAATCTCAGCAACCGGTTCTATCAGAATGGGTAAAGAAGTAGCAAAAGTGGTAGGTGGACGTTTAGGAAAAACCATTCTCGAGCTTGGAGGAAACAACGCCATCATCGTTTCTGAAAATGCCGATATCGAAATGGCAATTCGTGCTACGGTATTTGGCGCAGTTGGAACTTGTGGACAAAGATGTACTTCTACACGAAGATTAATTATTCACGATTCTGTATACGATCAGTTCAAAGAACGATTACTCGGTATTTATAAGAATGTAAACATTGGAAATCCGCTTGAGCCCGATACTTTGGTTGGACCAATGATCGATCAGCTTGCTGTGGACGGTATGCAAAATGCTTTAAAAGAAGTGGATAAAGAAGGCGGAAAAGTAATATACGGTGGCGAAGTGTTGGACAGAGACGGGTTTTATGTACGTCCTGCTATAGCTGAAGTTAAAAACGACTTCAATATTGTTCAGGAAGAAACTTTTGCTCCTATTTTATACCTCATCAAATACAAAACTATTGACGAAGCGATGAACTACCATAATGGTGTAAAACAAGGATTAAGCTCTGCAATGTTTACGCTGAATATGCGTGAAGCTGAGAATTTCTTAAGTGTTCATGGTTCTGATTGTGGAATTGCTAATGTTAATATTGGAACCAGTGGTGCTGAAATTGGCGGTGCTTTTGGTGGGGAAAAAGAAACGGGTGGCGGACGTGAGTCAGGTTCAGATGCCTGGAAAGCCTATATGCGCCGACAAACCAATACCATCAACTGGAGTGAAGAATTACCATTGGCTCAGGGAATTTCGTTTGACGTCTAGCCTTCGGAATTAATAATGATGGATTATAAATTTTGAATTATGGATTTTCTTGTAAATAATTATCAATGGATTATTGGTATCATCATAGGTGGAGGCGCTGAACGCATAGTCTATAAGCCGATTAAATTCAAAATTGATGAAGGCAAAGTATACAAGCTACTAGAGAATACAACAGGTGAAGAAAAGAAATATGATTGGAGAACTACAAAAGCATTGCTAGCGATATAAATCTAACTAAAGAAAGGGTGTATGAAGTTTGCTCAAAGAGCAAGAAAATAAAGGAGTCTAAAGGAAACAACGATGGGGTATGGTCATTAAGAAAAAACCCTGAAGATGAAGAGGGTAGCATATATAATGAAAGAGGAGCAATTAATCTTGATGATTATTAATCCCACAAAACAATTTTGAAGGTTAATAATTAAACCTAAAAAATTCCTGTTTGACAAAAAGGCTTTACGCATCTATTCAAAGTATTAAATTTAATTCCACTGTGAGGAGTTGGCCCCGACTATTCGGGGTTGACTTTTTGATCACTGAAGCTTGTCCCGATTGATATCAGTATCTTAAAAAAAGCTTTCTTTTAGTTTAATTTCTGGAATGAAATTATCACTAACGATCTCGTTACTAACCTTTCCAGAGTTATTACTGCTCAAATTCTGAATCTTTATCATGTCAACTCTGGAAGGGTTGAGCATGTTATCGAAGCAAAAAAATCTTCGTATCTTGCAAAAACGAAGGATTTTACTATTTTCTGTCAAACAAAGTAGATCATTATGACAAATAGTAAATTCGTTCTCTTCTTGCGAGGCACACTCTTAGGCGCATTTCTGTTTTCCATTGCCTCCATGGATACAATACTAGATCCCAATGAAAGCTTTCCGGAATTAACCTTGGTTGGTTTTGGAATAGCTTGTCTTGTTTTGGGTTACTGCTCTGTTAAATTCTCCTCCAAATTCTGGAAAACCTGGGGTTTTGACCAGTTAACCAATTAAAAAAATCCTACTCAAATTAAATGAACAGGACTAAATAATTGGACTGAATATTATTTATTGAGGATTAGACTCTAACCGTTCTTTGTGGTAACCGGCTAACCAAACTGCACCTCCCAGAAACACAATATCTTTCGCCAGAAAGAAATCAGTTGTTGGAACACCATCAGTTATAGCCCACACGCCTGGTGTAGTTAACAAAAAGCTTAAGGTTACACTGAATATTCCTATAGAAGCTAAACTTCCATAATATCCAAGCTTGTCATTAAATGCCCCGACTATAAGTAAGCCTGCTACAATAATTTCAGGGATTGCAATCAGTATAGATACTGCCTGATCACTAAAAATGCTATAGAGCCAGCTCATTGCAAAATGATTGCTTACCAAGGGCTTAATGGCCGCGGCCTCAGTAGGCGTAAATTTAAAGACCCCTATCCAAAGCAGTAGTACTGCGATTCCGTATCGGGTTATTTTGTTTCCTATATCTTTCATATTAATTCTCCGTTTAGCTTTAGTTAGTTTTTCTTACTGTCTGTTATGCGTGATAAAAACGCTCGCTTATGATCTTTCCATTTTCCCATTTTGAGACTACAGTTTGCTCAACTTTAACATGAGTTCCTGATTTTTCAACATACTCCATGGTAGCAGAATAAAAGGTGGTGTCATTATTAAGAGCTTTTCCATGTACTTCATAGCGAATAAATTCTCCTACTCCTGCTAACATCTCTTTCTCACCATCTATTACATTCTGTTTTCCTTTTTTGGGCGTTTCATTAGCCTCTTGAAGAACAACATCATCGATATAGAATTTCTCCATCGCTTCAATAAATTCACCTTTTGCGAGCATGTTATGTACTTCGTTCATTTGTGATTCGGTAACTTGTGTCATAGCTGTAAAATAATTGGGTTGGTAATTAAATTTCAATGTTTAAACATTGATTTTCATTATAGTCATTATTACTCATCCTATTTGAAGGTTATAACTATGAAGCTGAAAGGATTAGCCTATATCTTTTAAATCGTAAAATTAAGAGGTGAGGAGTTTATTACTCGTCAAACTCAAAAATCTAAGCCCTCAACGCTTGAAGGGTTTAGTCGAGAAGCTGAATCAGAAAATGAATTTATTTCTACTTTTTCTATTCTATATTCCTAAAAAATTGAATGCATCCATCCTACATGAAATATCTCTTCCTTTTAAGTACACTTATATTTACTTCAAACTTTGTAAACGCCCAAAACGCATCCCCCGAACAAAAACTTAAAAGACTCGGAATAGAACTTCCCGAAATAGCACCTCCTATCGCTAATTATGTAGATGTGGTAAGAAGTGGAAATCTTCTTTTTCTTGCGGGCAAAGGCTCCAGAAATCCGGACGGATCAAGAATTACAGGAAAGGTAGGAATAGACTTAACGAAAGAAGAAGGATATGAAGCAGCCAAAAGTATTGCTCTTCAACATCTGGCTGTCATCAAAAAAGAAATCGGTGACCTCAATAAAGTTGTTCGCATCGTTAAAGTGCTGGGTATGGTTAACGCCCCTTCCGATTTCACTGCTCACTCGCAAATCATTAATGGATATTCTGATTTCATGGTTAAGATCTTTGGTGAAAAAGGAAAACACGCCCGTTCGGCTGTAGGAATGAATTCATTGCCTGTAAATCTTGCCGTGGAGATCGAAGTAATTGTAGAAATCAGAGATTGATCGGCCAATTCGTCTGATTTTCATCTTTGTAAAATGTTTTCATACCACCGAGATCATTAGAGAAAGACCTTCCTTTCAAGTACATTATTAGTGTTATTTCAAACAAACGCTATTTTTATGAAAAATCTGACCACTCGCTCTTTCGTAACCACGTTAGGATTGGGGTTACTCTTTTTAGTTGTTACCGCTTTTTTGCCTAAAGAAAACAGCACTGAACTTCCCTATAACTTTGTTAAAGGTGCCGTTGAATTCGAATCCATCGGTGAGTTAAGTTTTAGCCCCGAAGGCATTCTCTTTTTCGGAGATACTAAAGGCGCTTCTATTTTTGCACTGGAAACATCTGATTCAAAATCTACAACAAATGAAGGCATAAACCTTGGAGATGTTGAAGAAAAAATCGGGCAAATGATGGGAGCCGCTTCAAAAGATATTTCAGTTATGGATATGGCAGTTCACCCTTCTTCGCAAAATGTTTATTTATCCATTATGCGGGCAAGTGGCGAAAACGCTTCATATCATATAGTTTCTATTTCCAAGGATGAAAAGATTACTGAAGTTGATATGAGAAATGCATCTCACTCTACATTCTCCTTATCTAAAACTCCGGCCCGGGATGCTACAGACCGTAGGGGAAGAAGCCTCAGAACCAATACTATCACAGATATCGCCTTTGCAGATGGCTCCGTTTACGTAGCGGGATTATCGAATGAAGAATTTGCTTCAGGATTTCGTAAGGTCAGTTTCCCATTCAAAAAAAATGAATCCCTTTCTACTCTTGAGATCTTTCATGTAGCTCATAATCAGTACGAAACTCATTCTCCAATTCGATCTTTCGCACCTTATTTGATGAATGGAGAATCAACTATTCTTGCCGGCTACACCTGTACTCCTTTGGTCTTATTTCCTACTTCGAACTTGAAAGATGGAGATCATGTGAAAGGAAAAACGGTGGCTGAACTTGGTTTCGGAAATACTCCACTCGATATCCTGCCCTTTACATCCGAAAGCGGAAAACAAGTAGTGCTAATTGCAAACAGCAACCGAGCTACTATGCTTGTTACCGGAGAAGATATTGCTAAACAGGAAGCTCTTACAACAGGATTGGAAGGAGATTCTATTTTGAAAGGTACTCCATATGAGCCATTGCCTTTAAGTGGCGTTCAACAAATTGCTGAGTTAAACACTGAACAAATTGCCTTATTACGAAGAATGGGAGACGGTTCTCTACGATTGTATTCCTATCCTAAATCAAGGCTTGCTTCCTGATAGTTTGCTTATTTTTGTAAAACATACATCTTATTTACAGAGACTTGCTTCGATTTTTATACTTGGAGCGAGTCTTTTTTTTGTGGGATGTGGCGAGCAAGAACAAAAAAGTGTACAGTTAAAAGAGCCCATAATTCCTGAATTTGCTCCTGAAATTCACACTTCTAAAAATAATACAAACGTATTTGTAAGTGGTGTTTTTGGTCTTAACTATAAAGCCGAAACAGATTTTTCTGAATTTCTTTCTGTTTTTGTAATCGAAGATGATAGCTCATGGAGTGAAAAAAGTTTCCCGATTTTAGGTTCATATTCTTATTTAGCTAATGAAGGAGTTTTAAAATTCACACCGAAATATCCTTTTCTAGAAAGCACAGAATATTATGTCCGCTTTGATTATAACTCAATAGTACAACCACCTGTTTATGTAGAACAGCCCAATATGGAGTTTATAGTTGATTATACTTTCATTATCAGCAAAAATAAAACTCCGGTAACTTTTGTGAAAGAGGTTTACCCCACTACTAATCAGATTCCAAGAAATCTGTTAAAATTTTATGTCCGTTTCTCCGGCTCCATGACGGAAGGGCAAATGCTTGAACACCTAAAAATTTTAGATGGTAAGGGAGAAGTTGTGGAACATGCATTTCTCGAAATCCCACAGGAATTATGGGGTGTAAACCGTCAGCGGTTAACCATTTTATTTGATCCCGGAAGAATTAAAAGAGGAATGGATTTACTGAGTGAAGTCGGGGCTCCATTTAAGATTGGGAAAGAATACACCCTGCAAATTGATAAAGCCTGGAAAGATGGGCAACAAAGGTCGCTTACTCAGGGGTTTGAAAAAACCTTCACAATAGTTGAAGACGACCGAACTAAACCTGATCGAAGTAATTGGACTATTTCTGTTCCCTTAGCTGAAAGTAAAGAGCCTCTTGAACTTCATTTTAATGAACCCATGGATTATGCTTTGTTAAATAGAGTTATCATCGTTCTGGATGATCAAAAGAATCATTTATCCGGAAAGATAAATTTAACTCAAGAGGAAAGTGTTTGGAAATTTATTCCTGATAATTTCTGGAAAGCTGGAAGCTATACCTTGCAAATCAAAACCATTCTAGAAGATATAGCCGGTAATAACTTAAATGCCGTTTTTGATGTAGATCTTACGGATGAACAAGAGTCTGTAAATCGGAAAAAAGTTTTTGAGTTTATCAATCTAGCTTTTGAGGTTAATTGATTTTGAATTAAACCTCATATTTATAAATTAAACTCCTAAAAAGAACTTATGCGGCTTTGAAGATTCTTAATTAGAAAGAAATAATGCTAGCATTGGTCGTATCGGTTAGTAAGTTTAGCTATATTATTTGATATCTAAAGATGGCTATGGGGCTTAAGAACATATTACCTGTTAACGACAAAAACGAAAGCATTGAATTTCATTTATTCGAAATTGCAGTGCTTCTTACCGTTCTTGTATTTCTATTTTGGAGTGTATTTAGTTTTATAGCTGAATTTCAACTTGTTAATAAAGTTATATTTGTATCCGGCACTATAGTTTATACAGCAATATATATTGCCCAAAAAAGCAAGGTTTCCTTTAATATTGTTTCGGCATGTTATTTTGGCTTAAGTTTTTTATTAATGATTGTAGCATGGCTTCCAGGTGGAGGAATTAAAGGAGCCATCTTGCAATTTATCGTGCTCATATTTATATCAGGATTGCTGGTACTTCCCTTAAGAGCTTATTTATTTTTTATACTTTCTACTGCCTTAATCGTCATTTCGTTTTCGGTTTATGAGTTTTATAATCCGGGTGCAGCATCTCCATATCTTGAAGAGGTCAATAGAATCAGAGATATTTCTATTGCCAGCGTTATAGCCATTATGGTATTGGGCTTTTCTTTATACACTTTCAAACAATCTTATTTACATGATAAAGAATCATTAAATAAAGCTATTCAGGAAATCGAAGTTGAAAAAGTAAAAGCAGAATCTGCCGATAAAGCAAAGTCCCAGTTTTTGGCAACTATAAGCCATGAAATGCGAACTCCGCTTAACGGAATCGTTGGTATCTCCGAACTTTTAGCTGATACAGAATTAAATACCGAGCAGGTAGAAATGGTTAAGAACTTAAGCTATAGTAGTAATATGCTGCACAGTTTGATCAGTGATGTTCTGGATTTGACGACCATTGAAGATGAGAATCTTGAGCTCAATGAAAATCAGTTTTATCTTAAAAGTGAGATCAGTGATATTATTGAAATATTTCGCCCTAAAATTGATTCACGAAAAGCTTTTCTGCATATCCATCATGAGCACGATGACAATATTCCGGAGGCATTATTCGGAGATATAACAAGAATAAGACAGGTATTAGTTAACCTGATAAATAATGGAATAAAATTTACAAATGAAGGGTCTGTAATTGTTCAAACAAAGCTTTTGAGAACAGACTCAGAAACTGCCTCTGTACAATTTTCTGTTTCTGATACCGGAGTTGGAATCTCAAAAGAAGATCAAGGTAAATTGTTTACTAAATTCTTCCGAACTAGGCTGGCAAATACTATTGAAGGCACAGGGTTGGGTCTTACCATCAGTAAGCGATTAGTAGAATTGATGGGCGGAAATATTTCATTTACCTCTCAATTAAAGAAAGGATCAACTTTTACCTTTGAATTACCTCTATCAATAAAGTCCAAAGCACCCACTAAAATTGAAGCTTCCGTTGGTGATGACGATCTGTCCAGCTTAAAAATTCTTATTGCTGAAGATGTTCCTATTAACCAAATGGTATTGAGTAAAATGCTTAACAATCTTGGCATTACAGATATCGATATGGTAGAGAACGGACAGTTAGCTGTAGAAGCAGCTACCAGACATGATAAAGAATATGATTTCGTCTTAATGGATATTCAAATGCCCAAACTGGATGGAACTCAGGCATCTCGTAAGATTATTGAGTTTTATAAAGGAGACCTCCCTTTCAAGATCATTGCTGTAACAGCTAATGTTATGAAAGATGATTTTATTTTGTACCGAGAATCAGGAATGGTTGATGTGCTAAGTAAACCCATTAATATTAAAATGCTGTCTCATACTCTTCACAAGCATTTTTCTTAGAAATCTCTCTTTAATTTTCTTTCATCTTATTTTTTGATGCTTTGGTGTCTATTTCTAGTTAAAGTGCATCCACACTAATGTGACAACCAAAAGCAGAAACCGATATGCAAAAATTAAAAGATAAAATGAAATATTCAATAACACGGTTCTTAAGATATTTTTTACTAAACCAGATTTAAAAAAACCTCGGTAGAGAAAAAATCCATAAATATTTAGCGACACAAAGGATACAGATGTAATTGTTGTATCGTTAATATAAGTTTGACTTCCATTTGCTATCAAAGAATGGATCAATGGAAATAAACAAAGAATAGTAGTCAGCAGAAATGAATATAGGATAAGGCTATAATTAATATGAAAAAGCAACGGTTTATGCTTTCTTTCATTAAAGTTGGTCAAGTAGGTTACACAAGAAAACATTAAAGGCAGAGCTAATAAAAAAATCTTTGAAAGTGTCTTTGTAAGATCGTTGTACTGTAAATGGAAAGTTTCAAGATCAACTGTAGAAGAACTTATCAAGGTCTCAACCAAGTCATTAATTAGGTTGCTGTATATTAATCCACTTAATTGAATTTGGAGAGTGGTTGTGAATGTATTTATGAAAGGAAATAAAAAATAAATCGCATTGGCTATCAAAAACCATTTTATAGGTGATATATATTTTTTCCTTTTACCAAGGTTGTAAGAAGAGACGTAATTGTTTGGGCTAAAAAAGAATGATTTTAAAGTTCTGAAAAATGCATTTTCAAAATTGAAAAATCCTTGTATTAATTCTTGGGTTAACGCGCCTAAACTTAGATCCTTTTTTGTAAGTTTTTTTTGGCCGCAATTAGGGCAAAACGCAGAGTTAAGAGGGCTAAAATTACAATTGAAACATGAATTTCTTTCTAGCAGCTCTTCCATGAAAATCAGATTGCTTTTTCGATTCTGCTTATCAACTCTTCCACAAATCCAGCTTGTTCGGGTTTCATAAATACGCTTCTTAGAATAGTAACGGTTTCTGAATCAGCTTTAAATTCCGGATGTAGTTTTATAAACTTTTTTGAGGGAATTTTATAGAGTGACAAATAAAAAGTCTGATCTCTCATTCCGGTATCAAACACTTCTTTTGATCTAGCTGAAATTTCTGAAGTTGTTTGTGCTTCGCTGGGGAAATATCCCAAAATATCGAGTTCGGGTTTTTTATAAGCTTTCAGCTTCGAACTTTTTGATACGATTTCAAAGCCATTTAATGCAGCAGTTCTGCATCGAGACATTATCGGTCCAAAACCTTCTTTCTCACTTAGTGGAAAGCACTGCAGAGTTGCCCAAAGTGCCACTGCCGCTGCTCCGGCTCTGGAACATTCCAAACTTATTTCTCCTAGATGGAGATCATCCGAAGTGAAATACGTGTAAGGAGAATCATGCTTATAAAACTTCCCAACCAATGGATCTTTAAATAGCACACATCCACATCCATAAGGTTGTAAGCCATGCTTATGTGGATCTATTACAATACTATCTGCTTCCTGCATCAGCTTCCATTGCGTACCATCAATAATATCAGAATCTTTAAGCGTTCTGAAAAACCCGCCGTAAGCAGAGTCTAAGTGAATGCGAATATTATGTTTTTTGCCCAAGGAATAATTTGATCCAATGGCTCAACATCTCCTAATCCTGTTGTTCCCAAAGTGACTACAACTGTGCCTATCTCCTTCGGATCAACCGATCCCAAATCGAAACTCCCATCTTCTAAAATCGAAATTTTCTGAGTTTCTACCGCCAGAACACCACACATTCTTTCATGGGTGTAATGTGAGTTCGAAGAAAATGTGATCTTTTTCCCGGGATTTAATTCTCTGGCGATCCAAAGTGCTTCTAAATTTGCAATGGTTCCGCTGGCGGTAAGATGCCCTAAAAAATTGTCTCCGTATCCAAAAAATTCCGCGAGCTCGGCTACAACTTCTTTCTCCATTTCTGAAGAAGGCGGTCCGCCATCTAAAGCATGATTATTTGGATTGATAGACATAGCCATTGCATAAGCTGCCCACGTTATAGGGTGTGGAGGTTTCAGCATTTGTCCCGCATAAACAGGATGATGAAACGGGTAATTACATTTTAGCTTTTGAGAGAGTTTTAAAAAAACTTCTTCTGCTTTTTCATCAGAAACAAGAAGCGTGGGATCCTGATCCCACGCTCCGAAAGAATTTTTCCATTGTTGCAGGCTTTCAAGCGCCTGATTAAGAGCTCGCTTTGCCTGCTTATCCATACTAGTATAGATTAACTGAGATTCCTGCCGAAAGCACCTGTTTTATTTGCACTTCACTGGAGAAATCATTGTCATACCGCATTTCAAATTGGAAAGATGCACTTATTAAAGAGTTGATCTGACCTACCAGTTCGTTTGCCCAAAATACATCTGTTTCAGAAACCGGATTGGTAAAACTGGTGAAGGTTTCCAGATTACTGGAATACTGAATGTTTTCAGCAATTTTGCTTTGAAAGGAAATACCTGTTGTTAAACCGCCTTCAGATCTGAAGGTATCACCCTGTGGTAATCCATAATTCGGAGAAAGATCTCCATCCGAAATAAAGGTTTGTTTTAACGCCAAACCTGCTTCCATTTGTAGGCTTGGGTTTGCATTATATTCTAAACCGGCACCTTCAGTTAAATAGGCAGGACTAAAAAAACCGGAAATTAATGAATCTCCACCTGCTACTTTTGCGTCGTATTCATATCCATCAGCAAACTGCGTTCTGAACTGTATTGCCCCATAAGCAGCGACTTTACTGTCTTCCTGTAAATCATAAGTTGATCTAAGACGGATCGAAATAAGATCATCTGACTTTCTTGTTCTCCCATCAATACGAGACTGACCATATCTCAAGTTAGTTCTAAAACCAAACGTATATTGTTCCTTTCTATACATTCTGGTAAAAACGGTAGATGCTGTTCCGCTGATTGTATTAACCCCACCTTCGCTCCAATTACTGTAAGAAGCCTGAGATCCGTTTAGATTTGCTACCCAGGTTTGATTCCATCCAACGAGTGTATCCGGAACCACAATGGTTTGCGCGTTTACTGAATCAGTGATAAATAAAATTGCTATGAATAATAATAAGGTTCGTGTAAAATTTTTCATGTGTTGTTTAAGTAATTAGCTGTTTTTGAAGAGCACTACTTGCTCAGGTTTCTCTTTTGAAAGCATGACCTCAACATGCTCACCTACTTTTGTAGGAATTTTCATTCCGGTTATAGTCGATTCGATCGGATATTTCCGGTGTCCCCGATCCAACAAAGTAAGTACTTCGATCCGTTCCGGTTCCCCTGCACTTATAATCGCGGATAAAGCGTCAAACATCGTTTTCCCTGAAAAGATCACGTCATCAACAATAAGAACAAACTTTTCAGAGCATTCCGGCAATGGCTGGTTGTAAGTTAAATTTTTGACATCGTATTTAACCATTTCAATTTTAGAAGAATCTTCTACCTTTTTTAGTTCCTCTTCAAGAAGTATGGCTGTTCCCCAACCTCTTTCGTTCAAGCCAATTATTACCAGCCCCTGTTTTGAATCCAGTTTTTCCCAAACCTCAATTGCCATCCTCTTCAAAGAACGAATTATCCTAGATTTGTCCATTAAAACTATTTGCCGTTTCATAAGTACTCAATTAAATTACCAAAAGGTAAAAATTAATGCGTTTGAATGCGAAACTAATGGAAATAAACTACCAATAAATTTCTTACTTTACAGCGTTAACCTTTTCAAAAAATTAAAGAGGCAGTCATGAGCAGAGGAATAGGAACATTACTTACAGGTTTAGCAGCCTTTGCAGGAGGCGTTGTAACCGGCTTACTGTTAACTCCTAAGTCCGGGAAGGAGAATCGCCAATGGATAGAAGATAAAAGCCACCAGCTATTAGAAGATGGCGAAAAAAGAATTGGACAGGTCTCAAAAAATATAAAGAAGAGTGTGAAAGAAAACCTGCCGGATCTTTACGAAGCTACTGAATTGCTTCATTTTGAAGATGAAGAACTAGAAGAGGATGCTTAAACACTCATTCCCATATTCTGAGCAAATTTTGCAATGGGTATGGAATGAGCAATTGTTTGAAACGAACAACTTATTTACCGAATGTGGTAAAAATATTCACATTCTTAATCAGGGCAGTTTAAATCATTCTGATGGTCCTGATTTCAAACATGCAAAGGTTCTGATCGATGGCCTAGAATGGAATGGATCTGTAGAAATTCACTTAACGTCTTCAGGTTGGAAACAACACAACCATCATCTGGATGAAAACTATGAGAATGTAATTCTTCATGTTGTAACTGATAACAACCCCAGAACTGTATCCACAAAAAACGGATCTTCTCCATATACTTTAAATTTACTCCCTTTTATTAGCCTTGAGCTAACTCATTTTCTTTCCAATATTCAGCATTCAAATGCTTTACCTTGTGCCGGCGGGTTACATTTTATTTCAGAAGAAGCCTTTCTTCAACAAATTGAAAAAGCGCACCACGAATATCTGGAAAAGAAGGTAGAAGACGTTCTTACTTTTTATTCTCCTTCCATATCGCAAAACAATGCATGGAAACAAGCTTTGATCATTTCTGTTTTTGATGGTTTCGGTATCAGCAATAATAGAACTGCCATGCAGAAACTGGCTGAAGTTTTAATCCAATTCAATTATTCGGATTTATCAGAATTGCAAGGCTATGCACGCCAAACAGCATTCGGGTCTTCATCAAACTTTGCATGGAATTTCAAAGGCTGCCGACCTCATGCTCATCCCACAAAAAGGGTAGAAATAGCGGTACAATTCTTACATATAATCCAAACCACTCCATTTGAGGAATTTCTGGAAAGTAGAGCGCTCCATTTGTGGGCTGATTGGTGTAAAAGATTTGGAATCGGCACATCCGGGCATCCAAAAATTTTATTTGGAACCGTTTATTTACCTGCTCTTTATTTACTCGGCACGCTCTATCATTCTCAGAACATAAAGAAAACTGTTTTAGAAAAATGGAAATCTTATCAAGCTCCTATCCCTTCCATCTTGCTGTCTAAGTTCAAAACTTTGGATATTTCTGCATCTATTTATCAAAATAAGCTTGGTTCTGTTCATCAGCTTAACAAATATTGTAAGCCTAAGAATTGCTCTGAATGTTTAGTACTAAAAAAAGCAATTTCATCTTGATTGCTTTTCGATCTATTTCTATCTTTGGAGTCTGTCGATGAGACAGTAATTGCCCGGTCGTCTAATGGCAGGACGTCTGGTTTTGGTCCAGTTGGTGGGGGTTCGAATCCTCCCCGGGCAACAAAACTCAATAAGATAACAACAGGAGCCGTCTTATTGTTTAATGTAATCCTGAAATTTTCAGTGCTAGCAATTTAAATGGATACTCCTCTCGCAATATTTTCCGGACGAAGCAACCCTGCTCTCGCTCGAGCAATAGCTGAGTCTTACGGAACTGAACTCGGTGATGTCACCATCAAAGAATTCTCTGATGGAGAACTATATGTTAAATACGAGCAAAGCATCCGTGGAGAAGATATTTTCATCATACAACCTACGCCTCCTCCGGGCGATAATATTATAGAGTTGTTATTGATGTTAGATGCGGCAAAACGCGCATCTGTAAAGCGGGTAACAGCGGTAATTCCTTATTTTGGATATGCCCGCCAAGATCGTAAAGATCAACCCAGAGTATCTATTGGTTCTAAACTCATGGCGAATTTGCTTGTAGAAGCAGGTGCAGATCGCATCTTGACCATGGATTTACACGCAGCACAAATTCAAGGATTCTTTGATATCCCGCTTGATCATCTTTATGCAAGTCGGGCATTCATAGAACATTTTAAATCCAACCCAATTGAAAATCTGGTGGTAGTTGCCCCGGATGTGGGAAGCCTCAAAACATCACGAGCCTATTCAAAAAAGCTTGGAACCAGTCTTGCCTTTGTTGACAAGCGACGTCCAAAAGCTAATGAATCTGAAATAATGAATATTATTGGGGATGTAGAGGGAAAGAATGTGTTGATAGTAGATGACTTAATTGACACCGCCGGTACACTTACAAATGCAGCAAGCGCCATGAAAGAAAGAGGCGCTTTAAATATCACTGCCATTTGTACTCACCCGATACTCTCGGGACCGGCATACCAACGAATCGAAGATTCACCAATAGATGAAGTTTTAGTTACGGATACAGTAACACTTCGCCAGCCTTCTGATAAAATCAAAGTACTGAGCGTCGCTGATATTTTTGCAAAAGCAATTCAACGTATCCACACAAATGACACTATAAGTGCTCTCTTTGACAATTAATGAATAAGTAAGTAAATCCAAAAATGGCAAAAGCTGAATTTAAGACAATAGAAGCCTCTCCACGTGAGCTTAGTAAAAAAGCTAACCGTGAGCTTCGCGCACAGAAAAAAGTACCCGCTGTACTTTACGGACCTGAAGTGAATGAAAACCTTCATTTCTCTGTAGACGAGCTAGACCTTGAGAGAATTTTAAGAACGCAACAAACTAAACTGGTTGAATTAACTTTTGATGGGAAAGTGTATAAAACACTTTTAAAAAGAGCTGAATTTGATCCCGTTACTGACAGACCCGTTCATGTAGATTTTTATGTACTTTCTAACAATCATAAAGTAACATTAAGAATTCCAGTTACAGTTACAGGAAATTCCCGCGGTGTTATTGAGAATGGTGGACGTTTGTTCCAACCTATGAAGTTTGTTCGCATACGTGTACTACCTGAGTTTATTCCTGCAGAATTTATCATTGATATTACTTCGCTAGACATTGGTTCTTCAATACATGTTGGAGATCTGGATCTTGACGGAATTAACCCAATAGATGATCTTGGAAGAACAATTGTTACTATTCGTCCTCCAAAAGGTGAAGACTTCCTTGATAGTTTAACTGCTGATGTTCCTGAAGATGAGGAAGCTATTGAAGGCGAAGAACTGGCTGAAGGTGAAACACCGGAAGATGGTGAAGGAGCTGAAGGCGAAGGTTCTGAAGAAGAAAAAACGGAAGAATAATCAAAGTGATTGCGGCGAGAATGTCTGATTCAACACTATGTCCATAATCGTAGGATTAGGAAATATCGGTAACGAATATGAAGACACTCGCCATAACATCGGCTTTGAGATTCTTGATAAACTAGCTAAAACGCTATCGATTTCATTTGGTCCGGGTGGCGGACCTTTTGAAATAGCTGAAGGACGACACAAAGGGCGTAAAATCGTTCTTGTTAAACCCACCACTTTTATGAATAGAAGTGGTACCGCAGTTAAGAAAGCGTTAGCTAAATTCAACACAGATAAAAAAGATTGCCTGATCGTTTATGATGATCTCAATCTTCCTTTGGGCACAAATAGAATGAAATCCAGTGGAAGCGCGGGTGGTCATAACGGAATTACTGATATCATTGAACGCCTTGGAAGCACTGATTTTCCCCGGCTAAGATTTGGTATTGGCGATAATTTTTCGAGAGGCAGACAAGTAGATTACGTACTCGCTCCTTTTGATGAAAACGAGCTTGAAGAAAAAGATCAAGCTGTACAAAATGCTCACGATGCAGCCCTTGCGTTCGTGAATATGGGCATTGAAAGGGCAATGAATTACTTCAATTGAATTATATAATTATAAACTAACGAAAAGAGAATTATGAATAACATAATCTATTTCATACCGGTGGCAGGGGTTATTGCTCTTATTTTCACCGCTTGGAAATCTTCCTGGGTAACAAAACAGGAAGTGGGTACCGACCGAATGGCACGTATCGCAGAAAGCATCGCTAAAGGTGCAATGGCTTTCTTAAAGGCTGAATATAAAGTGCTTTCAGGTTTCGTACTTGTTGTTGCTGCAATTTTAGCTTTTAGTGCAAACCCTGAAACTTCCAGCGCAATGGTAGCGATATCATTCGTAGTTGGTGCAATCTGTTCCGGACTGGCAGGTTTCATCGGGATGAAAGTTGCCACAAAAGCCAATGTAAGAACAACTCAAGCTGCCAGAACAAGTCTTGGAAAAGGTCTTGAAGTAGCATTTGCAGGAGGATCTGTAATGGGTCTTGGTGTAGTTGGATTGGGAGTTCTTGGTTTATCACTTTTGTTCATCCTTTTCTCAAATGTCTTCGGAATTGAAGGCGCCGGTGCAGTTAATAAAGTATTAGCTGTTGTTACAGGATTCTCTTTTGGTGCATCTTCTATCGCATTGTTTGCTCGTGTTGGCGGTGGTATTTACACTAAAGCTGCTGATGTTGGAGCTGACCTTGTAGGTAAAGTAGAAGCCGGTATTCCGGAAGATCACCCGTTAAATCCTGCTACTATTGCAGATAATGTTGGTGATAACGTTGGTGATGTTGCCGGAATGGGTGCTGATCTTTTCGAATCTTATGTAGGTTCAATTATTGGTACGATGGTACTTGGTGCTGCTTTTATTGCAGACGCAACAATAAACGGTGGTGCATGGGCAGATAACTTTGACGGACTTTCTGCAGTAATGCTCCCATTAGTTCTTGCAGCTACCGGAATCTTTACTTCTATTCTTGGAACTTTCTTTGTTAAAGTAAAAGACGGTGGAGATCCACAAAGAGCATTAAATATTGGTGAGTTCTTATCAGCTGCCGTAATGCTTGCAGCCTCTTTCTTTATTATAAAGTGGATGCTTCCTGCTACATGGACTTTCGCAGGAATTGAATACACTAGCATGGGCGTTTTCTGGGCTACTATCTTCGGATTGGCTGCAGGTTTATTGATCGGTTTAGTTACTGAGCATTATACAGGTACAGGTACAAAACCGGTACTTTCTATTGTTAAGCAATCTGTAACCGGTGCTGCTACAAACATTATTGCCGGACTTGGAGTGGGTATGATCTCAACTGCAATTCCTATTATCATTATTGCTATTGCCATTGTTGGAGCATTCAGTTTTGCCGGACTTTACGGTATCGCTATTGCGGCTGTTGGAATGCTTGCAAACACAGGAATCCAGTTAGCTGTTGATGCTTACGGTCCTGTTTCTGATAACGCCGGTGGTATCGCTGAAATGGCTGACCTTCCACCGGAAGTACGTGAGCGTACTGATAAGCTTGATGCTGTTGGTAACACCACTGCTGCTATTGGTAAAGGGTTTGCGATCGGTTCTGCTGCGTTAACTGCACTTGCATTGTTTGCTGCTTTTATCACAGCTTACAACGCAACGCATGATGTAAAACTTCTTGCTATCGACGTATTAAGTCCTACGGTAATGGCTTCTCTTTTTGTTGGAGCTATGCTTCCTTTCTTATTCTCTGCTCTTTCTATGCAGGCTGTAGGACGTGCTGCAATGAGTATGATCGAAGAAGTTCGTCGTCAATTCAAAGATATTCCTGAATTGAGAGCTGCTCTTGACGTAATGAACAAAAACGGCGAAACAGAATACGCTGATTGGAATGACGAAGACAAAGCAACTTTTGATGCTGCTGATGGTAAAGCTGAATATGAAAAATGTGTTGAGATTTCAACTACAGCTTCTATCCGTGAGATGGTTCTTCCGGGACTTCTTGCTGTAATCGTTCCCGTGTTGTTTGGTTTTGTTCCTGGTTTTGTTAGCAACGACCCAACGCTAGGCGCTCAAATGCTTGGTGGACTTCTTGCAGGTGTAACTTCTGCCGGTGTTCTTATGGCATTGTTCCAGAGTAATGCTGGTGGTGCTTGGGATAACGCTAAGAAAATGATCGAAGAAGGCGTTGAAATTGATGGCGTACACTATGGCAAAGGCTCTGAGCCGCACAAAGCAGGTGTTGTTGGTGATACTGTTGGTGATCCTTTCAAGGATACTTCAGGACCATCTCTTAACATCCTTCTTAAGTTGATGTCAGTTGTTGCACTTGTTATTGCGACAATGATCTAATATTTCGCTTTTACTAACTCAGTCAGAGTTTTGAACCCTGACTGAGTTAGTTACGAAATTACATCCCACTCATGAGAAATTATGAGTGGGATTTTTTTGGTTTAAGAAAAGCAGACGTCCTTGGAATCAGAACGGAAAAAGAGAACATGTTCAGAAGCGTAAACAAGATGTCACTCAGGCTGGATTTAGATAACTTGGAGATTAGACCGAAGACCTTTGACATCTTGTAGCGAATGAACAGTGAACACCGTTCTGATTCTTAGACTTGACCTTTTGTTACTTTTGGGTCAAGCCAAAAGTAAGTCATAAGCCAATTTTAAAACTTGAGATTCCTCGTGTTAGAAACCGTACCTTCAACCAATCATTTCCACTTCGGAATGACAGCTTTAACTCGAATTATGTAAGTGTCATGAACAACTCCCAAATCCTAAAACTCATCTTTCATCACGATCAGCGACTGGACCAACTTCAGGACAGAAATGCGAACCGCACCAAAGAGCAGATCGAATCAACGCTTGCTGATTTTATGAAGCCGGACCCGACTTATTCACGCTTATATTTTACGGGAACTGATCTGGATGAAGAGAAATTCGGGATCAATGTTCTTTCAGAATATGATGGATTTATTTCTGCATTGGAGGAAGGTTTAGAAACCAAAAACTATCAAACACATTCCGGTAATTTTGATTCTTTGGATGAAGCGATTTCTTCATTAGAACTTGGAGAAGTAATCGTAGTTGGAGATAAAAAAGCAGACTTCGATGTCTCTACTCTTCACATTGATACTAATTCCAATGTGGGTCATTTGAAAACCGAACTAAGAGAAGTACTGGAAAATGATTTTGTAGTTATCTATAAAGAACAAGCCAAAGATGGCTTTGATCTGCATATGTTTTCAAAGAAGAATATCTACACCAAGTTCTTTCATCCTTTACAAAATATGCTGCCTGATGCTTTTCGCTTCTTCAGCATCAACGGAAAGAAATTCAGATCAGAACGCCATTTCTATTTTGAGACGTGGACACTCACTCGACCTCCCCACGGATTTGAAGAGGTTTTTGTGGAATCAGTTTTATAAACATAGTGAATTTAGATTCACTCATAAATTCTGATGTATGCCAAATGTTTTGAAGTAAAGCTTAAGGGATTCAGTTTACCTACAATGAGTGGAAAAAGGATTCCATCTTTGTGTAAAAAGTTTCACTTTTACTTGGATTATCCTTTTCAGCAAAATGTTCTACTTGTATCAAACCTGAATTATCAATCAAAAAACTTACTGGATTATGAATTATGATTTCTGCATCGCTTACTAAAATATCTCTATCAAGCAGTTTATAATCAAACTTCGCATTATACAACCTCTTTAATAAACTGTAATTATTACTTAAGAGGTAAACATCTAAATGTTCATCATGAATTTCATGTAGTTGATTCAATAGTTTCACTTCTTTTTCAATACAATACTGACACCCTCCTTCATCAATAAATACGACCAATTTAGGTCCCTTTTTAGGTAACTTTATTTGGTTGTTTGTGATATAATTTGTGCTTAAAGAAGTTTTCTCATGTGAATTAAGATTTGAAGTTAACACTTCAGTTTGTTCTGTAACTAAATAAGCTTCGAGTTGAGTTTTTTTTGAGTAGTTACTGTAAGCAAGAAATAGGTTCAATCCAACCAAAAAAATGACAACTATGCTAAGCTCTTTTCTACTCATTGATTTTAAAGTTTGAATTTATATAAAGCATCTTTGGTATAGCTTTGACCATATAGAATTTTATTTTTCTCATCCGTAAAAAACTTGGAAAGGTCATATTTTTTTGAAATGCTATATTCATTTAGTAATCTGCCTTCCCAATCAAATACTTTAATAATACAATCTCGACTTTTTTCACTGTATTTTTCCCCTCTATACAATACATATATTTTATCGTTGGTTACATCTATAAAATCATAATATTCAATAAGATTATCGTCTATTAAATCTTCAGAACGATACTGGGTTTTTCTCTCATCAGTATGGTAAATAGTTTTGACCTTTTTTGTTGCAATGTCTACTACTTCAAGCACTGGAGCATATAAATGAGCCAATGCTATTTTTGTCCTATCAGGTGAGATTTTAGATGATCTTGCATTAATATTTATAGAGGGAAGAAGCTGATTTGGAACAACGGTATAGTTTTTTAACTCAAACAACTCAAAGTTTTCTGTTTCAGAATTATAAATAAAACCTCCTCGCTTGTTATCAAGTTGCTTATAAAACCTATCGTCATAAGTTCCAATAAAGTTATTATCAGATAACATATACATATCAGTAGGCATTGCCCCTCTTAATTCTTTTGGAAACTCGGTTTCTTTAGAAGGAACAATTTTTTCTTCTTTTATAGATTGCATTAAATCTATAGTAGTGGCAACAAGTGTTTGTTGATTGAATATGAGCAATTCAACACTTCCATTTCCCCACCTTAAATCTGGGACATAAGTTACAAGTTCCAATTCTCCAGGCCCTCTACCTACTCGAGAAAAACTTCCTAAGTGCTCTTCATCTTTATCAAAAACTTTGAATATAGTATCCTGCTCTACTGTAAAAATAAAAAGAGAATCGATTTTATTTACATCGAACAAAGCGATTTCTTCTTTAAAAATTCTAGTTCCTTTAAGTTCTTTTGGCTCCTTATTTTTTAACGTAGCTTTGTTAATATTATTAAAAAGGTAATCAGAACTAGCTATTTGAGAGATTCCTAAAATAAGAGCTAGAAAGATGAATATTAAAAATTTATATATCATAATTATTAAATATCACTAGTCAGTATTATTGACTAGTGATTTATATTTATTAAGATTTAATTTTCTCCTGGATTTGATTGAACACAAGTGCCTTGCCCTCCATCGTCTTTCCAACCCATCATTCCAGCACAACCTGAACACCAAATTGTAGCTACATTATCTTTCTTTTTGATTTGTGACCAACAAGTTACTTCATTACCTGGTAAAGCTTTTGCTTCCTGAACTCCTATCTTTAAATCAGAATGACTTTCAATGTTAATAATAAGCAGTCCAATAAATATTACAGCTGCAAAAATACGAATAATTAATTTTTCCATAAATCCCATATTAGTTATAATTACCTCTTATAACTAACCAAAAAAAACAGTAAGTCAATGGTAAATATTAAAACTCTTCTATATTGGCACTAAATAAACTTCCCCTCGGATTTGAAGAGGTATTTCCTGAATCAATTTTATAAACAAAGTGCTATGGTGTTATAGTGTTAGGGTCATAATTTCTAAAGAAATGCCCTAACACTATAACACCGTCACACACTAACACTACTCCTTAACTCCCGGCACATTCATCGGTCCTGTATTCTGCCACCAGAACGTTCCCAGTTCCTTTTTAATCGGGAACACCTGATCTAATGAGTTCGCATTATACAATCTTCCGTTTTTCATGATGTAGCTTACGGAATTTGTATTTCGGATATTTTGCAACGGATCTCTGTCCATAATCACAAAATCCGCGAGTTTACCGGCTTCGATGGTTCCGAGATCTCGTTCAAGCCCGATGGCTTTGGCACCATGAATGGTTGCTACTTTCAGTGCGTCGTGTTCACTCAATCCACCACTTTGAATAGCCCAAAGCTCCCAATGATAACCAAGTCCTTGAAGCTGACCATGACTTCCCACACCGGCAATCCCATTATTTTCAACCAGGTCTTTCAGGAATTTAGATTGCTCTTCATGCACATATTCTTCTTCCATAAACCAACCGGCATTTCTGCGACGAGATCTGGAATCCAGATTTTCATGTGGCATAAATCGATTCAATTTTGGATCATCATGTGGACGCTCTGTTGCATAGAAATAATTCTCTGTCCACGGACCACCATATGCAACCAACAATGTTGGCGTGTACGCCGTATTCGAAAATGCTACCATATCTATCACATCTTTATAGAGAGGAAAGATCGGGAATGAATGCTCATGTCCCGGATAACCGTCAATAACCTGCGTTAGGTTTTCTTTAAAATCGAGCGAGCCTTCCGTAGTCGGCATCAACTTTTGCTCACGTGCTGCTTCAATGATCCATTGACGCTGCTCACGATTTCCCGCTCCGTACATCTTGATAGTTTTAGTATTGTAATACGAACTGTATCGCTTTAAGACATCTTTAGCATGATCCAAATTTTTGATATTCTCACTGCTGAAAACTCCCGGCCCGGTAGAGTAAATACGTGGTCCAAGCAATTCTCCGGCATCCACCAGGTCGGTATAGGTTAATACATCCGTTGTTGCTGTTTGTGGATCACGGGTTGTAATAACTCCAAAAGCAAGATTTGTTAAATATGACCAAAACTGTCCACGGTGCAAATTCACCGGGTGACGAAAATGAGAATGTGTATCCACAAAGCCCGGCACAATGGTCTTACCGCTCATGTCCATGATCTCTGCGCCACTTGGAATAGTAAATGAACCTCTTGCTCCCACATTTTTAATTCGGTTGTTCTCCACTAGAATATCAGCGTTTCGAATTATTTCGTCGCCATTCATGGTAATCGCAGTCGCTCCACGAAGCACGATCATTCCTTCCGGAGTATCACGCGTAGCTTTTACGTCAATTCGTTTTTCAAGAGGTTGATAACCTTCATCCTTTTTGATCTCAGATTTCTTTGATTCTTTATCGGAATCACCATCATCAGAATCATCGTTATCGGAATCTTTGGCTTCTTCTTTCTTTTTCTTCTCCATTTCCTTGGCTGCTTTCACGCTGTCTTCGTAGGCTTCCGCGTCATCCAAATTGTAGCGGATGTGAGCATTACCAATCGACCAATGGATATTATTGGCTTCCCATCCCCAAGCGGGAAATTGTGCTCCAATATCAGTTAATTTTTCCGTGGGAAATGAACTTGAACCTCCAACGCGGATAGTTGGAGCATCTCCTCCAACTTGCGGAACAGTTACTACATAAAGATCATAACCCAACTGAGCCAATGCTCGGTCTCCTTCAGGCCCCATTCTAATCCAAGAAGCTCTTGGGCTGAATGTTGATCCCGGAGCAGGGCTTCCCTGAACTTTCAAATGCTCTTTTTCGTCGGTTCCATCCCAACGAATGGAAGTCAATCCATTAAAACTCGATAAGAAAATTCTGTCATTGCCTTTTACGAAATGAGGATTTGAACGTCCGTTGCTAAATGCAATAAAATTATCTTCGCTTCCATCTGCGCTCAGCCAGATAAGATTGGATGTTCCCTTGAAAGCCGTTCTTTGAGTGGCATTTCGGAATCCTTCAGAATCGCCATTAACCAATACAATCTTTTTGCTGTCATTGCTCCATACGGGCTGCTGATACACCCCATTATCTTTGTTCAGCTGCTTCAGACTTTTCCCGTTTGGCTTCACTTTATACACTTTTCCACCTTCCGGTTGCCATGTTACAAAAGCGATCCATTTTCCATCAGGTGACCAAACCGGTTGCGCCTGAGTTTCATCAAGATCCACTAATTTTTTCGGAGTTCCTTTCGGGAATTCCATGGTGTACACTTCATTCAAAGCTGTAAAAGCAACCATCTTTCCATCCGGTGATGGAACTGCATCTCTGATCTGAGTAATCGTAAATTCTTCGCTGTCTGAGATGGGATATTCGAAATCCAATTCAGGTCCTAATTCAATTGTACTATTTACTGAAAACGGAATCTCAATGGCATCTCCGCCTTCGGCAGGAATCTTCCATATCTTTCCGCCATAAGAAGCTACAACGAACTTATCGTCCGGCGTGAATGAGATTCCAGGAAGTACGTCTCTTGATGCGCGAGATTCCTGATCATCATGCTGAACCGGATACGCTAGCCAACGTTCGCTGCCTGTTTTCAGATCTCTGATCACAAAACCTGTATGCTCGTCATGTCGAGTTCCGTATACCAACCACTTTCCATTATTCGATGGTGTGGCTCTGAATGTGGAACCGTAGCGAGATCCCTGTGTTGTAATGTCTCCCGTCTCACGATCATACGTTGCAATCTGATATTGCGGAAGTGAAGCGTTGTAATTCCAAGTCCCACTTCTTCTTGAAAACCAAACATATCTGCCATCAGAACTGAATGCTCCCTCAGTCATTCTGAGATTGCCGGGCTCTTTTACCAGCGCTGTTCCTGATCCGCCATCAACATGGTACATCCAGATCTTGTGATTTCCCGGTGAATTTTTAGAGGCGATGATATACTTGCCATCAGGTGCCCACTCCGGAGATTGATACTCGTTACTTTTCCCTTTTGTGATCTGTTTTTTCTCCATGTCTTCAGAAGAAAGATCGATCGTCCAAACTCCTTCTCCACCGGAAGCATCAGAAATAAAAACTACTTTATCACCATCAGGACTGAACCTGGGCTGACTATCAAATTGCATTCCTTCCGTAATCTGTGTTGCTTCTCCACCCGAGATTGGCATCGTATATAAATCTCCCAGAAAATCAAAAACAATGGTTTCTCCATCCGGACTTACATCCAAAGCAATCCAGGAGCCTTCATTCAGGTCGAACGAGAATTCTCGTCCCGCTTTAAGGGGAAGGTCTCCATTCTTGATTTTTTCTTCGGTGGAATCTGCATCTGCGGGCTCATCCTGCGCAAATGACGTGTTTGAAATGATTCCTGCAATAAGAAATGCGGAAAATAACAGTTTAAAATATTGATATAGCTTCTTAGCTGACATAAAAGTAGTAGTTAGTAGTTGTTAACCTGTGAATCTAAATAATTTGACCGCCTAGCCCAACCGTTTTACAATAGATAACAAAGGGAACTTTATAGTATTGGACACCCGCACTGCCATCCCGAAGTGGAAATAATGATTTGTAGCTTGTTAGCCCAAACACGAGGGATCTCAAAATAAATTAATTAGTTCATAATCACCTTCCTCTTGCTTTTGTCTTGATACAAAAGAAAAGATCATTCCTGCGAAGGCAGGAATCTAAATCGCCAATTACACTTTGGAATTCAAATAGTCCCGGATCTCGGGCATTCGTCGTAAGATGACTATATAATTATATCACTTTCCTCCACAGAAATGTTATCTTCTCGCTGAGAAAAAATTTATCTATGACCTTTACTCAAAAACTTAAAAACGCTGTTGTAGCTGCCAACTCGACGCTATGCGTGGGGCTTGATCCCAATCTTAGTCTGCTTCCAAAATCTGTAAAAGCGAAATTCAGCGAGCCGGAAGAGCAGGTTATTCATTTTTGTAAGACCGTAATCGATCACACGCAGGAATTTTGTGCGGCATACAAACCTAATCTTGCTTTTTTTGAAGCTTTAGGTTCATCAGGCTTGTCGGTTTTCCATGAAGTTCTGGCTCACGTCCCAAAAAATCGAATAGTAATTTCTGATGCAAAACGTGGCGATATCAGCACTACTGCCGAGCATTACAAAAAATCTTTCTTTGATCAGTTTCATGTGGATGCAATCACTTTAAATCCTTTGATGGGATTTGAAACCTTGGACGCTTTCACCAGAGATGAAACCAAAGGAATCTACGTGTTGGCTTTAACATCTAATCCGGGAGCAGATGATTTCCTCAAAAAGCCTTTTGAAGGTTTTGACATGATGGCTCAATATATTGCTTCTCAGCTTGAACAAAGATCACAGCATTCGAAAGCTCATTTAGGAATGGTGATCGGAGCGACACAAGCCGAACTTTCCAAATCAGTTACTGATCTTCATAAAAAAGCGTCCTTGCTAATTCCCGGAATTGGTGCTCAGGGTGGATCTATTGATGAGCTTGCAAAGGCTTTATCTGAGCAAGAAGGAATTCCACTTATAAATTCCAGTCGCGGAATTATTTACGCAGGAAGTGATCACGAAAACTGGACGGAACATGTAGCTCATAAAGCCAAAGAAATGAAAGAAAAACTGAATTTGATTACAGAGAGATATGTCTAAATTACCGGAAGTAATTGTGTACACAGATGGAGCTTGTAGCGGGAATCCCGGCCCGGGCGGCTGGGGAGCTATTCTGATATGGAATGGAAAAGAGAAAGAACTTTCAGGCGGAGATCCGCAAAGCACCAATAACAGAATGGAGATGAAGGCGGTAATTGAAGCTTTGAAAGCCATGAAGAAACCGTGTCATGTTAAAATTCACAGCGACAGTGCGCTCATCATAAACGCCATGACCAAAGGCTGGATTGAAAACTGGCAAAAGAAAGGCTGGCGAAAAGCGGATAAGAAACCGGTCGAGAATAAAGAGCTTTGGGAAGAAATGCTTTCAGCGATGAAACCCCACAAAGTAAGCTGGATTAAGGTTAAAGGTCACTCGGGATTGGAGTTGAATGAGAGAGTGGATCAGTTGGCGGTGAAGGAGTCGTTGAAATTAAAGATGAAAAATTAAAAATTGGATGCTCCCAATTCTTAATTTTGAATTTTGTATGATGAATTGGTGTGGTTGGGATTCAGGTTTCGGAGCTATTCGATCTCGTTTTAAAATCCTGTTAATTCTAATCTTCTTTTGATACCATTCCAAAAAATTCAAAATTCTCATATATGCTGAAATAGAAAATATATGCGTTTGAGTCAAAATCCATTTTTTTGTATCGATACGAGAAGACTTCCCCGACTTTGTAATTGTTTTCTGTTGCTAGAGTGTCAATAAACATTTGAAATGCTTTTTCACTTTGTTCACTGATATCATCTACTAGATAAATAGTAGAAAAATAGTCATAGCCCATTGGTACTCTATTTCCAGTAATTTTGTAATAAAGACCTTGAATAACCCTATCAGAGATATTATTTATCCTCTTCATATCAATATCGTAAGTACTTATCTTGCCGAGGTATAATCCATCTTTAGTTTTGACATCTATTTTTTTGATGCTGCTCATTATTGACTTATAAAAACCAGCGGATTCCTTTCTCTTTAAACCTCTTAATACTTTATTCCAATTTTTTTGAATAGTATCTTTTTTATGAACATCTATTCGGATTGAGAACATTACCTGAATATACTCATCATCTAAAGAGAAAGAACCATTACAATCATTGCAACAAGGTACTGTCATCAAGTTTGAAGGGCGAGGTTTAGGGAATAAATTTTTTGGAGGGATATGATCTTTTGTCAAATCCTCTTTACTTCCGCAATATATACATTCATATGACACTTGAAATTTAGAAAGTCTTAGATTGGAACTAACATAATATTATGTATATAAAGCATAACCAAAATAATCCGTATAACAATAGAATAAGTTCCTTAAGCTTCCCTTAATCCACAAGTTCGACTTTTAACTTTTTCCCAAATGCTTTGGCATACTTTTCTAAAGTAGAAAGTCGAATATCTTCCGCATGATTTTCAATTCTGGAAACTGCTGTCTTTTTGGTATTTAGTTTCAGAGCTACTTCATCCTGAGTAAGGCCGGCTTTTTCCCGAGCTTGTTTTAGAAGTACGCCAATATTAAAATTCCGGAATCCTTCCTCATATCCTTCAGCAAATTCAGGATCTGTTTTTTTTCGTTCACTAATGTAAGCTTTAAGATCACTCATTGTTATGTCCCTTCTTTTCGAGATAGATAATCAGCTTTACGTTGCTCTGCTAAGTCTATCTCTTGTTTTGGTGTTTTCTGTGTTTTTTTGGCAAAACCATTTGTAAGAATAACGAACTGTTCATTATCTATAAAACCCAATAAACGGAAACTGTTTGAACCTACTCTTGCTCGAACTTCCCAAATATCATCTGTGTTTTTGAGTTTCTTAAAATATTGAATCGGGACTTGATCTAATTTTTCTACCAGTTCAAGAACCCAAGCTACTTTTTGAGCATGCTTAGAACTCAATGAATCCAAAAACTCCTTAACAGGAACTTTACCTGATTGGGTTTTATAAAATTTGATTTCTTTCACAAAACAAATGTTAACAAATAAGTTAACTTTATCAAGTCTTATTTATTGCTTTAGGAAGGCCTAACGATTCCTTGTATAATTCATCTATCAGAAGTTGCATTGTTTACCGATCAGGTATTTGGAGCAGAAACTTGGGAAAGGGACTAACTATCCCCCTGCTTCCATACCACTTTGATACGCTTCATGTATAGCTGACACGTCAATAAAGATTAATCCGATCGCGATTAGTGCCAACCCGACGATAATCATCTTCATTTTATGTTTTTTGTACTTCTCTAAAAAACTGATTAAGAAAAGTATAATTCCTCCTATTAAACTTAGGTCTACTAAAACCCCAATTAACATAACAATCTGTTTAGATTTGAATTAAACTTCCTGAAAGCTTAATAAAATAAATTCATCTAACAAAATTGAGTCAGCGAAATGTTATGCCGTTTATGAGTTAGCAAACTGCACAACATCCTCCGTTTTCTGATCTATTCGATCAAAATCCACCTCCTTCTGCCAAAGGCATCCCTTCGGGAAAAGGAGGTGTTTGCCCTAAAGATAATCTTGGTGTTTGTCATTTCGAACGGATGTGAGAAATCTAGATATTTCTTTAGATATCTCAGTCGTCAAGCTCCTTCCAAATGACAAAAAGTAAACATGAAACTCCTGGCAACATCACCAAAATGAAAAATTTACCTATCTAATTCTACATTCTTAATTTTAAATCTTTAATTCTAAAGAGAAGCAAAAGGCTTCATTTCCATTCCGTCATACTCGCCTGTCTCAAGTAAGAATTAGGAACGAAATTAATTAATAACGGACATTGATTTTAATACCCTTAACCAAAATTTTTATTAAAAAATTTGCACTTTTATTTTATTTTATTTTACGTAATGTGTCAATATTCAATAAATAAAACATCTTATGACTACAAATGTGAAAAAATATATGCTTAGGGTGATTTTTAATACTGGACAGTGTTAATAATTAATATTTACATTTTACTTTAAAAGATCGAGTTTTAGGATTTAGTAACATCAAATAAGCTCGATCTTTTTTAAACCATTTATACTACTTGTAAAATAAAATTTATGAAAAAGATATGTTTGCTGATATTTTCATTACTGTTTTGTTATTCCTGTACAAGTTCCGGTGAAAAAGATAATTCTACTCACCCCAATAAAGAGAACCTCCTCCCTGAGAATCTAATTGATAACTACCTATATGAGACCACAGATGCAAAATTGATTGATCCGAGTTCTTTGAATTTATACAGTGAAATTGGAGATAATGACGAACATTTAATAGGCAGAATTATTACCGCAAAACTCATCGACTCATCACAAGTAGTGGTATTGGATGACAGCAAAAACAGGCTTAGAGTTTTTGATGCTCAGACCGGTAAATTACAAGCTTCTTTAGCAAGAGAAGGTCGTGGTCCGGGTGAACTTATTCAGCCCTCAGCTATGGATGTAGTTGGTAAAAACATAATCGTTAGCGATAGATTGCTAAAACTTTCTTTTTACAGCATGGAAGATGATTCTATATCATTTAGTGATGAGATACGTATTAAGTACAGCCCGAACAAAATATGTGCAATAGGTAACTTCGTATTTGTGACAGGAATAAATCTCAAAAGAAACTATACAATTTACAAATATGATGTCGAAACCTTCGAGCTCCTTGGTCAATTTCATGAAACCTACAAGTCTGATACTCCTGTTGTAAGAACGATGTTATCCAACAACCTCATCAGTTGTAATTCAGCCTCAGAATCTATTTTGGTTGTTTCCCCATACTTGCCTTATGTCTATTCTTATGACACAGATGGGAAACTAAAATGGGTTTCCAAAATAAATGAGTTCCATCCTATGTCAGCAACTGAAAGCATCGGCACTAATGGGAAACCTTCTTTGAATCAATCATATAACAAAAATGGCTTAACAGATTTTTATCTGAATCTCCATGAACAGAATGGTTCCGGTTTTAATTTTCTGCAAATCCTAAGGACTGAAAAGAGCAACGGAGAATCTATAGCAAGTACTCTATTCACTTATAGAATTGACTCCCAAAATGGTGAAGGCCGTTTAGTTTCCGATGAAACATTTCGAATTCTTTCTCTCACGAACGATTATTTAATCATTTCAAAAAACGAAGAATATCCAACTATTAACCTGTTTAAAAATCCTTTCAATGAATTATAAAACCCTACTGTCAATAGCTTTTTTGGTTTTACTTTTTTCTTTTGCTTCTTGTTCAAAGAAAACAGAAAGTGAAAGCACCCCTTCAGATACTACCGGTAGTGAAGCACTTTATGAAAGTACATACCAACCTGATCAAATAACAAACTATCCAACGGAATTAGTAGCTGTTTTAATTACAAGTTCAGCTTGTGGATTTTGCACATTAGATAGTACTAAAAGTATGATGGGACAAACCATTGACCTGCTCCATTTAAAAGCTGACAGTATGGGGATTGGTTTTATGACTATAGGGGTTGAACTAAACTGGCTACCTGAATATGGAATTAAACATCTAAACGAGATAAGCTCTTTTGATGAGATAATTACCGGCAATAACTGGTTTAATACTGGTGGTCTAAAATACATTTTTGATGATATACCGGGATCAGCATCGGTTCCACAATTAGTTCTTACAAAGAGAATTTATGATGCTAATGTTGACTCTTTGGGAATGATTGACGGTTTAATTTCAGGAGTAAAAAGTGAGGAAGAGTTAGTAAGAAAATTAGGTGTAAATGGCATACAAGATTGGTTAAAAAATGGAGTACCGATTCCCAAACTATAATTTAATTAAAACCTATTACATCACGTTTCCATAGTGTCCCTATATAAATCAAATTTCTAAAATCTACTGCTGTTTCCTACCAGAACAAATGACCAATCCATAAATTTATTTGGTGTTTATTTTTCTTCCTCGCCATTGGACAAGATTAAAGAAATATTTTCTTGATTTATAGAATTTTTTGATGTTTTGAATAAGCCTTTATTTAATCCTTTCCAGAGCATAGGCACAGGGGAGATGGCATCTTAAATCAAAACTGTCAACGAATTACATAACATCTATAGAAATGACAACAAAGTAAACAAGAAGCTGTTGCAATATCACCAAAATGAAAAATTTACCTGTCTAATTCTTCATTCTTAATTTTAAATCTTTAATTCTATAGAGAAGCAAAAGGCTTCATTTCCATTCCGTCAAATTCACCGAGTTCGGCTTTCATTTTTCCGGTGATGGCAATCATAGCGGCGTTATCTGTGCAGTAAGTGATCTTCGGGATATGGAGAGCTAATCCCATTTTCTTAGCCAAGGCTTCTGTTTTAGCACGCAGCATTGAATTCGCTGAAACTCCACCTGCTAAAGCAATCGTTTTTACACCTGTTTGTTCTACAGCTCGTTTCAATTTTTTTAACAATACTTCAGTAATAGCCTCTGAGACACTTGCGCACAGGTCGTTCATATTTTCATCAATAAATCCTTCTTCCTGATCCCGAACAAAATATAGCGCACTGGTTTTTAATCCTGAGAAGCTAAAATCTAATCCTTCTTTCAATAACGCTTGTGGAAATTTATGGAATTTAGGATTTCCTGATTGTGCCAGCTTATCCATTGTAGGCCCTGCCGGATATTCCAGTCCGAATACTTTGCCGATTTTATCGAAAGCCTCACCTGCCGCGTCATCTCTGGTTTTTCCAAGAATCTCATGTTCAAAAGGAGCTTTCACGTGAACCAACTGCGTATGTCCACCGGAAACCGTCAGCGATATAAATGGAAACTCAGGTTTGTTGTCTATGAAATTTGCATAAATATGAGCATCCATATGATTTATCCCCACAATCGGAATATTGTTAGCTAAAGCCATTCCTTTGGCGAAGCACAATCCTACTAACAATGATCCCATCAATCCCGGACCTTGGGTTACAGCAATAAGATCGATCTTGCTTAAACTTATTTGAGCTTCGGTAAGTGCCTGCTCTACCGTTTGAGATATTGTTGTTTGATGAGCTCTTGACGCCAACTCCGGAACCACGCCCCCAAACTTTATGTGAATGGCTTGTGATGCGATCACATTCGATAGGATTCCGTCGTTGGTTAATACAGCTGCGGATGTATCATCGCAGGAAGATTCGATTGCTAAAATATTCATTGCTCAAAGATAAAAACATTAATCATCAACCGCTTGAATGAGATTTACTGGTTTTTAGTGATTGTATTAAGATTCAGGCTCTCGCTTGTATCAATACCTACAAAATGTTTAATTGAATAGTCACTAATCCTATTGCCATGAAAACCAGAATACTTTCCAGCCTGTTTATTTTCGGAATATTATTTTCAGGCTCATCCATAGCTCAAAATGAAATAGAAACAGAACGCCATTCTCTTGTAGGGATCACACAATTTGGTATTTCTGTAGAAATTGAGAAACCAATTGGATTGCAGGAAATCACTCTTAATCCTGCTGAAATTCAGGATGAAATCAGCAAAAGCTTCGCAACACTTCCTGCAACGCTGTTGAGTTTCAACGAATTAAAACGATCGTTTTACAATCCCTTTTTTTATGTTCATGTAAATATCATGCAAGCTGAAGATGGGATATATCCATTTTCTATTGAAATGAGATTTTATCAGCCTATAAAACTGAGTTTAAAAAATGATGTAGAAAGTATGGCCTCAACCTGGCATTCCGGATATGTAGGAATGGTATCTTTTGATCGTACCAATGAGATTGCGGGAGTAGTACTGGAAGCTACCAAAGAGTTTAAAGATGAATTTGAGAGGCTGAACTAAATGAATATTGAAGATTATCGTAATTTTTGCCTGGCACTGCCCGGAGTTACTGAAGGGTTTCCATTTGGTCCTGAAACAATGGTTTTTAAGGTAATGAACAAAATGTTTGCGCTTACCAATATTGAAACATATGACTTTGTAAACCTTAAATGTGACCCCGAAAGGGCTGTTACATTAAGAGAAGAATATGAAGGTATAAGTGCCGGCTGGCATATGAATAAAGTTCACTGGAATTCTGTAAAAACTGCCGCAGATATAAACGATGAACTTTTCAAGGAGTTAGTACGACATTCTTATGAACTGGTAGCTTCTTCGCTAACAAAAAAACTCCAAGAACAGCTTAAGCTTCTTTCTTAGCGTTTTCTTTTTTCCCCGGTATTAATCGACCTAACGTTTTCTTCAGAAAAAGAGTAAAGAATTCTCGCTGCCCAAAAATGGTGCCATAGATATAGAGAAACACATTATATAACGGTAAAATTGTAACAATCCAGATCAATGCTCGCTGCCAGAACGGGAACTCATCGGTGACTCCTAATAGGTCAAACACGAATTCCCGAGCATACAACGCCGTAAACCCTGTGCATGCAAAAACAATCAATATAATAAATACCTGAAAAGTACTTTCTATTCCCCAACGGGATTTCAATTTGTCAATAAGACTCATTTAAAAAATTTTACTTCTCTTTTTTGAATAGTTAACTCATAGAGAACAAGTTATTTAGTGTTCAAATGTACTTAAAAATGACAAAACAAATGTCGATAAATATTTTGCAATTACACATTTCACGGATTAGCTTCCAAAGCTAACTATTGAAGGACATAACTGGTTTATTTTTGGGTTTAAAAAACAACAAATACCTAATTGAGTGTGTAGGAAGCTACTTTTTGGTGCTTGCCTACGGGATTTCAGGAGATGCTCTGGCTATAGGTTTTATGCTGAGCGCGTTAATATATATTGGCGCTGTTACTTCCGGGGCACACTACAACCCTGCCATAAGTTTTGGTGCTTTTCTATTAAAGAGAATATCTGGAGTAGAATTTTTGGTATATGTATTAGCTCAGATTATTGGCGCCTTTTTAGCAGCTTCAACAATATTAATGTTTTCGGGTGCGGTTTTTTATGTAGAACCTCCCATCGGATCGACTTTTTATCAACAAGTTGGCGTTGAAGCATTATTTTCGATAATTCTTGTATTGGTAGCGTTTGTTGCCTGGATTGGTAAAAGTGCCAACAAGATCCCCTCTGCGTATGCTGTAATTATGGGGTTTGCTTTAATTGCTCTTGTCACTATTGGCCAAGGACTTTCAGGAGCCTTTTTTAATCCTGCAATTTCGATCAGCACTTCGATTTTAGATTTTTCTTTACAAGGCTCATCGTATGTGTTTGTGCCGATCTATACAATTGCCCCACTTTTCGGAGCCTCTTTAGCGGTACTGATTTATAAGTATCTTATTGAGGAAGCCGAGTAATTGAGAAGCTGAATGTGCTTCCTTTTCCTATTTCACTTTCTACATTGATTTCAGAATTATGTGCTTTCAAAATTCCTTTTACTACTGAAAGCCCCAAACCTGTGCCTCCTTTGTCTCGGGATCTTGCTTTATCTGTTCTGTAAAATCGATCGAATAATCTCGATAAATGTTCTTCACTGATCCCAATTCCGGTGTCTGCTACGCTTACTGATAGGCCTTGAGCTTCCTCTTCTCCATAGATGCTGATTTCTCCCTCATTTGTATATTTCAGCGCATTTGAAATCAGGTTTTCTATCACTTGTTCGATCTTATCAGGATCCGCAAATACTTTTGTATTCCGCTTAATATTATTGCTGATTTTAATTTTCTTTTCCTCAGCCACCGGAGCATGCACCTGAATTACATTGTCTATAAGTCCCTTTAGATCAAACTCTTTTTTTGTGATGAAACTCTCATCATATTCATAGCGCTGAAGAGTTTTGATATCTTCGAAAAGTCTGGTAATACGTTGAATTTGTCTCCGCGCTACCTGAAGATATTCCTGCTTTTTCTCCTCGGGGAGATTTTCCAGCTCTATCATTTCTAAAGAACCTGAAATAGAGTGGAGCGGATTTCTCACTTCGTGGGTAATGTCTGCAAAAAATTGATTTTGCTTTTCATTCAGTGTCTTTAGTTTCTCGTTATCCGCTTTTAGCGTTCCCGCCATTTGGTTTAAAGACTTTGCCAAAGTTCCGAATTCATCCGAACGCTTCAAATTTATTTCACGATCCAGGTTCCCGTTCGAAATATCCAATGCAGCTTCTTTAAGTTGCGTTATCGGTCGGGCTAAATATCGAGCAAAAAAGAAGCTAATGACCACAACCACTAAAATAGACCCGACCATTGCTCCGTAAATAAGGTGACTAATACTGGCTTCTGCGGCGTATAGCTCATCTTTGGGCTGGCTTATTCGGAGGTATCTGGCATTCGTGTTATTGCTTTCAATTCTTTCAAATACTATCAGATTTTCGAGTTCTTCCCTGTTTATGATCAATGGCTTTCCGGTAGCTGATAATTCTCTTTGAACATCATCATTCAGAAACTGGCTTACTTCCACAAAACCGGTATCCGGATAGCTAATAAGTTGATCTCCTATTGAATCAAAAACCGCGACTCTATATCCCGTTAGTTCTGCAACAAATTTCACCTTACTAAAGAGGTTATCCTGTTGTCCATCAACTTCGAAAGAAGCGGCAAAAGTATGTGCATCGCTTTCGAACTTCTGAATGGCTTCATCCAACAAAAATGATCTTATACTCAAAATAGCATACGAACTGATCACAATAACTCCGATGCTGAGTAAGGTAATATACGTGAATGCCAATTTGGATTGAATGTTCATCGTTTCAGAAATTCGCGATTAAACCCATATCCCAACCCTCTATACGTTTTGATGAGTTTCTCCTCATCCTTCATCTTTAAACGAAGATTCTTTATATGCACATCTACTGTTCGATCGAAAATATATTTTTCCTCATCTGTTATATGACTAAGGATGTCGGCTCTTGAATAAATAATTTTGGGATGTTTAAAAAAGAGTTCCGCAATCACATATTCTGTATGAGTAAGATCAACTAATTCTTCATTTATAAACATCTGCTTGGCTTCAGTATCCAGATATACATGGTCGTATTTAAGCCAATGTGCTTTTTCAGGATTAACTCTTCTCAACTGAGATTCAATTCTCGCTTTTATCAGATTCAGGCTTGCAGGTTTTTTTATATAATCATCCGCTCCAAGATTCAATCCTTCGATTTCATCAATTTCTTCATCTCGAGCCGTTAAAAACAGCACGGGTATATCAGACAGCACCGGATGCTCCCGAATGTGCTTACAAATTTCTTTCCCGTCATGATGCGGAACCATGATATCAAGTATAGCAATATCGATATTATGAGCATTTTCTTCTATAAGTTCGAATGCTGTATTTCCTTCCTTTGCCCACAGTACGGTATAGTCTTTTAACTGCAGAAAATTTGACAACATTTCTCCGGATTCGATCTCATCCTCAACAAGTAAAATGGTTTTTGCTTCAGTCACTGTTCCGATATAAGTTTAAGTTCTGGATGAAAATACTAATATTAATGATTCAAATTTAACCGAATGACTTTCATGTTCATTTGATAACTTTCCTTAATGAAATACACTGATAAAATTGTTTGGATAACAGGAGCTTCTTCTGGAATCGGAGAAGCTCTGGCTAAAGCTTATTACCAAGACGGAGCAAGTCTGATACTTTCATCGCGCAGGCAAGAAGCTCTCGACGAAGTAAAAACTAAACTTGGAGGAGATGGATCTCGAATAAAAGTTCTCACTATCGATCTTTCACAACCTGACACCTTTGCCACCAAAACCGCGGATGCACTTTCTTTTTTTGGTACTATTGATATACTGGTAAATAATGGTGGAATCAGTCAACGTTCTATTTTTGAAGAAACTGATCTGGAAACCGTTCGAAAAATCATGGAAGTAAATTATTTTGGGTCAGTTGGCTTGACCCGAGAAGTTATTCCCCATATGATCGCCAAAAAATCAGGACACATTGTAGTTACAAGCAGCGTTGCAGGGAAGATCGGTACTAAATACAGAACAGCTT